>Ga0302250_1000096_pt1 | contig 132052 bp, 81 predicted proteins | sample AAG_RA_Asp_MG_FD_193536 | JGI IMG/M metagenome (GOLD analysis project Ga0302250, IMG submission 193536) | Enriched activated sludge microbial communities from anaerobic digester in WTTP, New Holstein, Wisconsin, United States - AAG_RA_Asp | ecosystem: Engineered > Bioreactor > Anaerobic >... | reverse complement strand
ATTTGAGCATTTGAGCATTTGAGCATTTGAGCATTTGAGCATTTGAGCATTTGAGCATTTGAGCATTTGAGCATTTGAGCATTTGAGCATTTGAGCATTAATTTTAGATTCAATTCTGCGATACTCTGAGGGAAACCTGCCTTTCTGTTGCGTTCTTAGCGGCTTTTTTGTATTTTCTTTGCATTACTGGCTTTTTCTTTGTGTCTTTGCGTGAAACTGGTCTTAACAAAGTTCTCGCAAAGTCGCTCAGTGAATCAGGAGGAGCGCAAAAAAAATACGAATACAATCGTAAATCTTAACTCAACACTCGTAAATCGAACTTGTCATTTTCATATATTTGCTGATACAAAACTGAAAACTGTTTAATAACAATAATTAACCTAACGCTATGAAAAAAGTATCTTTACTATTCCTTTGCTTACTACTACTGGGAAGTGAACTTCTGGTTGCCCAGACAACCGTGACGTTGGGAACCGGCACCACGGCCAATGCCGCTACCGGAACCCTGGCGTATCCTACGCCTTACAGTACCCGGTATCTGAATCTCAGAACCCAGTACCTGATACTGGCTTCAGAATTGAACTCCCTGGGGCTGACAGGCCCCAATATGATTGATGCCCTCGGGTTTAATGTGTTGCTGGTTAATGCCTGTGCAGCTATGCCAAACTATTCTGTCAAATTAAAGAACACACAGGCGACAGTCTTAACTACTTCGCTGGATAATAATTATTATACCGAAGTATGGACACATCCAAACTTTCAGCCGGTGAACGGATGGAATACCCACACTTTTACCACCCCATTCCTGTGGGATGGGGTATCCAACCTGCTTATTGACCTTTGTTTTTCCACCGCGCCCGCCTTTACTGAAAGCGCTTCGGTGTATTTTACACCCACTGCCACCAGTTTAACCTCCTATTTCAGAAGCGATGAAGAAGCTGCCTGCGGAACTACCAGCCCGGCTACTGTTTCGCCCAACCGGGCCAATATGCAGATCACCTACCAGCCGGCTTCCGGCTGCCTCGCTCCTACCCTGCTTCCGGCAACCTCCATTACCCCCGTCTCAGCCCAAATCAGCTGGATTGCCTTAAATGGCGAATCCTTATGGAGCTTGAAATATGGGGAACCCGGATTTGACCCCATCACAGAAGGAACCATGATCAACGGAATCACAAGCAGTACCTATACATTGTCTGGTCTTACCCATCTCACCCTGTATGACGTTTATGTAAAGGCAGATTGCGGAGCGGATGCAGAAAGCGCCTGGAGCAATCCCATCGGGTTCAGAACCATTACCGATCCTCTTTCGGGAACTTACACCATTAACAGTACCCTGGCTACCGGAGGCACCAACTTCAACAATTTCACCGATTTTGCCCTGAGTATGAACCTGGGAGGGTTTGGAGGGCCGATAACTATTGACGTAGTGCCGGGTACTGGTCCCTATAATGACCAGTTTATCCTGGGAACACCCATCAATAACACTGCAGGTAATTCACTGATTATCAATGGAAATGGAGAAACTCTGCAATACCTTTCCACCAATGTAAACGAAAGGGCAACCCTAAAACTCAATGGCACCGATTATGTTACGGTTAACAATCTGATAATTAAAGCGCTGGGGTCATTACCCGGAGAATTTGGGTTTGCCGTACATTTGATGAATCTGGCCGATTATAACACTTTTAACAACTGTCACTTCATTGCAGACCTCAACTCGGTAACCACCAACTTTGCCGCGTTTGCCACCAGCAATAATCACCAGGGTGCTACTTCAGTGGGATTATGTGTAAATTATCTTACTATTGATCAATGCAAAGCTGTTGGAGGGTTTTATGGAATTGTGGTTAACGGGCCTTCGGCGGCGCCGTTTGGAACCGGTTGTGTGGTAAAAGATACAGAGATTCTTGATTTTGCTTCTTATGGTTTATATATCCGGGGGCAGAACAACGGGTTGTTTTCAGGGAATACGTTATCCAGACCATCAAGGGTCGTATTGAGTACTACCTATATGGTGTACCTGGCGCAAAATGTGAATAATACCATCATTAACGGAAACCGGTTGATGGATTTTGCCGGAAACAGCAATACCGTGAATTTTGGGTATGGGATTTATGGTACAACTTTATCAGCAGCCTTAGGCCAGGAACTGTTAATTTCCAACAATATCATTTCAGGTTTTCAGGGGATGAATGCACTGGGATGCGGAATCTATCTTTCCACAGCATCCGGAGCCGGAAACGTAAGGATATTCCATAATTCGATTGCTCTTGATAATACCAGTCATACGGGAAACCAAACCCAATATGGCATTTATCTTACCGGAGCCACAGCCCGACCCGATATCCGGAACAACATTATTTCGGTTACCACCAATTCAACCGGCAACAAATACTGCCTGTATTTTAACACGAACACGGCCGTGGTTACCAGTAACAACAATGTTTTGCACCGTGGATCAACAGTTGGAAATAATTACACCGGTTTATGGAGCGCAGTGGCTTATGCAACCCTTGATAACTGGAAAACAGCCAACGGAGGGATTTACGATCAGCTCAGTTCTGATGCTGACCCATTATTTACCAATATACTGGGCGGAGATCTCAACCCACAGAACGCTGCTGTCGATAATATGGGAACCAATCTGCTCACCTTTGTTCCAAAAGATTTTTACGGAGTGAACAGAACGGCTACACCGGATCCGGGAGCCATTGAGTTTGTACCGGCAGATTGTATATCACCAAGGAATCTGGCTGCCGGAAATTTCACAATATCCACAGCTGAATTAACCTGGCTTGCCGGTGGTACTGAATCCTTATGGAACCTGGAATGGGGACAGGCAGGGTTTATCCAGGGCAGCGGAACACTGGTTACGGGGCTCACATCGACCTCATTAACCCTTCAAAACCTTGATCCGGCCACCTGGTATGATTTCTATGTACAGGCTGAATGTAGCCAGACAATGAAAAGTGCCTGGGCCGGACCCATGTCATTCACGACTTTATGCGAAACTTTTGAAATACCCTTTACCGAGAGTTTCGAAGTACCGGGTTTTCCACCAGACTGCTGGACCAGGGCCTATATAGCCGGAACGGGAAGCGGGCTTTGGGACTGGATGGCCAGTGGAGTTACTCCAACCTGTTTACCGCATAGCGGTTCCGGGATGGCTCAATACAACAGTTATAGTTTTGCCGCGGGCACCAAAGGTTTCATTTCAACTCCCGGAATCTACATGGAAAGCGAAAATTTATCCGTATCTTTCTGGATATACCGTGACGTAAACTATCCTGCCTCCCCTGATAAAGTAAATGTTTATTACCATACAACACCTGGTGTAACGGGAGCAACCCTTTTAGGTACGGTGAACCGTACTATTTACCTGCCTCCTGAAGTGGGAGCCGAAGGCTGGTATGAGTATACTTTCGTACCTCCTGCAGGTGTAACGGGTCAGACCGGATATTTTATATTTGAAGGGGAAAGCGGTTTTGGATATAATACGTATATTGATGATGTAAAAGTAAGTACTGCCAGCCTGGGCTATGTTGAAGGCTATGTTTACAAGGCAGCCTCAACCATTCCCATTGAGGGAGCTCTGGTTAACTTCGGGCAGTACACCACTACTACCAATGCATCCGGATTTTATTCAGTGGAAGAAGTATTACCGGGTACCTATAATATGACTGCCAGCGCTTCCGGATATAATTCTCAAACCATACCAAATGTGAGCATTGCTCAGGGGGTAAACACAGTGCAGAACTTTGAACTGACTTTTGCGAATATTCTTGTACAGCCAGAAGAGATCAACCTCACACTGAATCCTGCCGAAACGGTCATTGTTCCAGTAACCATTTCAAATGCCGGAGGTACTGCTCCTTTATTCTGGATTTCGTCGCTCGAAATCCCGGCTGATAATTCGGCTGGTTCAGGTAATGTATCATTCGAAATCTTTGAATCAGAAAAATCCTCACAACCAGCGCAAGTAGATCAAAGCCCTGAAGCAGCTATCATGAAAGGCGATCTTACCGATGCCACCTGGTCGATTGAGGCCACATGGAGTACCAAAGCGGCCGGTGAACAAGCTATTGCTACTGACGGTATCAATATCTACACAGCCAAATGGAATACTGCCGGAGCATTTTCGAAATATGACCTGAACGGCAACTGGATTGAAGATTTTACAATTCCGGCTGTAACTGCAGGGATAAGAGACTTTGCGTGGGACGGAGCCTATTTTTATGGAGGGGCGGCAGCCACTACGGTTTATAAGCTTGATCTGGTTAACAAAACCCTGGTAACGTCCTTTACGTCACCGGTAGCGGTAAGGCACTGCAGTTACGACTCCCATTCCAACGGATTCTGGGTAGGTGATTTTACTTCACTCAGGCTTATCAATAGTTCAGGAACTACTTTAGTCACTGGTCCGGCTTTGGTTTCGGTTTATGGTTCGGCTTATGATCCTTTTACAGAAGGCGGACCATACCTGTGGTTTTTCTCGCAGGTGGGCACAGCGGGTTGTGGAAATGCCGCCTATGATCTGGTAACCATTCAGCAGTTCAATATCGCCAATCTTTCCTTCACAGGAGTCGTACATTGTGCCACCGACCTTCCGGGTTATATACCCGGAAATGCCACTACCCAGACCGTGGCAGGAGGTGCTGAGGCTACTGAAGATCTGGTTCCGGGGAAATTTGTCCTGATGGTAAACTTACAGCAATCGCCCAACCTCGTTGGGGTATATGAGTTGGTATCCACTATCGACTGGATTTCGCTGTCTCCATCCTCAGGGACTGTTGAAGCCGGTGAATCGGTTGTAATGAATGCAGCTATTGATGTAAACGGATATGAAAATGCCACACTCAACTGCCAGATTGTTATTACCAGTAACGGTTTTCCCCAAAACAAAGGGGATGTAATGATCCCGGTAAATGTGATTGTCAATCCTGAAGTCTTACCACCGGTTGCTCCCTACGATCCGTTGCCGGCCAACAATGCCACCATGGTTGAATTCCAACCGGTGTTAAGCTGGACTAACGGAGCACGCACCAGCGAAGTAAGAGTAACTATATCCAAAGGGCTTTCCTCAGTATACACCAGCCCTTATTTTAAAGGAAATTCAATTGACCTGTCTACTATTCCGCTGACACTTGATCCGATGAGTGTTTACCGGTGGAGGGTGGAAGCCCGGAATCTTGCCGGCAACACCCTGGGACCCCAATGGCAATTTACCACCATTGGTCTGGGAACCGTTGCCGGAATAATTACCGATTCGTTTTACAATACCGGAATTGCCGGTGCAACGGTATCGGTTGACCCGGCTTCCACATATTCAACAGTTACAGGACCCGGCGGAGCCTATAGTATTTCTGGCATTCTGGAAGGCCAATATCTGGTTACCGCTTCACATCCTGATTATAATCCGGCGCCTGCTGTTCCGGTAACGGTTGTTCATAACCAAACGGTTACTGCTAATATTTCCCTGAGTAAATACCTGGCACCTCCGACTGATTTTTCAGCCGATCTGCTGGAAAACAAAACCGTTCATCTGACCTGGAAAGCTCCTTTGGAGTTTCCGGAAAAGAATCAGGGAAAATCTGCTGTAAGGACAATTCCTGAAAATGGCGATTACATTTTTGATCCCAATGCCAGTGATGAAGGAGCCACAGGTAAAATGTTCGACTATTCAGTACCTTCTAAGCCATTTTATAATACCGGAAAAGGCGTACTCTATGATAATGGACCACTGGTAAGTGGTGCGTGTGCATCCACTCAGGCGCCGGAAAGCTCGGTTCAGGCGCCTACTACAAGTTTTGGGATAAATAATAATAAAGCAGCCGGATATTCTGCTGCCGATAATTTCATCATTCCGACAGGCACCTCATGGATCATTCAGTCTCTGGAGTTTTTCGCCTATCAAACCGGATCGGGAATAACACCCACAATAACAGGTATCTATATACGGGTATGGAATGGAAGCCCAATGAGCGGAGGTACGGTAGTATGGGGAGATCTTATGACCAATCTCCTGACTTCTTCAAGCTTCACAGGGATTTTCAGGGTTTCATCAACCACCTCCTGTAATACTGACAGACCTGTTATGAAAGTGATTGCTACTACGCCCGGATTGAACCTTTCTCCGGGAGAATACTGGATTGAATTTTCTACAACCGGAAGTGTTGCATCAGGTCCCTGGATTCCGATTGTTTTCGAAACCAACGGATCATTTGCCGGAAACAATGCTTTACAGTATACCCCTGCCAATGGATGGACTTTGTACGCGAGTGGAGGAGTAAATGTAGAATGGCCATTTATCATAAATGGAGTTCCCGGTACAGGCACCATACCGGAAAATCTGCTGGGATTTAAGATTTACAGGAACAATAGCCAAATAGAATTTGTTCCCGTAACCAGCAATCCAGATTATGAATATTCTGATGGTCCGCTGAATTATGGAAATTATGATTACAAAATATCTGCTGTTTATGTAGAAGGGGAATCAGAACCTACTGCAACCATTCCGGTAGAAATCCTCCCGCCTCAGCAAACGGTGGTATTGCCGTTAGGCTGGAGCGGATGGTCGTCCTTTATTGATCCCCTTACTGCTGCTTCATTTGCTGATGTTATAGCCCCTGTAGCGCCTTACATGGATTTCGGACAATATTTCGGGAGTATTTACTGGCCGGCATACGGAATCAATACTTTAGGCGACTTTAGTAATGACCACGGGTATGTAGCCCGGATGAATGCAGCAGCTGAATTCACCCTGCAGGGAAATCTTCTTGCCCCGGGCATCATTAACCTAAACGCTGGCTGGAATCTGATTTCCATTTTGAGTGAATGCGATGTGGATGTATCCTTGTTGGGCACAATCAACGGATTTGTTATTTGTATGGAAGTAGCCGGATCAGGCGTTTACTGGCCGGCCGGCGGGATTACCACCCTTACTAACCTGGTTCCCGGTAAAGCCTACTGGGTAAAAAGTGCTGCCGGAACATTCACCTTCCCTGCCTGTGCCAAAAATGCCTCGGTTTCTGTTCAGTTACCTGTGCGGAAGGAGTACACTGCTCCCTGGAATACAGTTAATTATACAGCAGTTACCCATTTCATTGCCATATCGGAAGAAGCAGGCAGAGTCCTGGCTAAAGACGATATGATCGGGGCATTCAATACTGCTGGTATCTGTACAGGTATTACTCAATATGAAGGCAAGGCTACTTCCCTCAATATTTTTGGAGATGACGTAACTACCACTGCTCCAGATGGAATGACAGATGGATCTAACCTGATCTTCAAGGTGTTCCGCGCAACAACTGGTGAAATTTTTGACGTTACCGTAAATTACGGCATAGACATGCCTGATTATAACGGAACCTTCACTACGCTCGGCATGTCGAGAATCTCTGGCATGACATTACATGCTACTGGCGTTGGAACACACCTTTCTGGTGTATTTGTTTTCCCCAATCCTTCGACCGGTTATTTCAATATCACGATAAACGGAGTTTCAGGAAATGTGGATATCACTGTGATGGATGTTCACGGACAAACTGTGGTAAACACGCAGGCTATGGGTAATACCATGATCGATCTGAGCGGTCATCCCAGAGGTATCTATTATGTGAAATTAATTGGGGATAATTTTTCCAGCATTGAGAAAGTGGTTGTTAAATAAACCAAACGCTTATATTATACCCATATTTGGGTGAAAATTCATGAAGCTGTCTGAAACGGGCAGCTTCATTTTTTTACAACCAACACCGGAAAATGCCTGACTATACTGTGAATCAGCGCTGCTGTGGGGAATATTAATGTGAGTCAGTGATACCATCGCTGATAGCGATAGTATCGCTGCCAGAAACCCATAGTATCGCTTTCAGCGATGCTATGGGTGAAGCTAAGTTCAAGCGATAGCATCGCTGAAAGCGATAGTATCGCTGAAAGCGATAGCATCGCTGAAAGCGATAGCATCGCTGAAAGCGATAGCATCGCTGAAAGCGATAGCATCGCTGAAAGCGATAGCATCGCTGATAGCGATAGCATCGCTGAAAGCGATAGCATCGCTGAAAGCGATACTATCGCTCTTTTATATATTTATTTTAATTTATAATGAAAACATTTTATTTTTGCACTGATATTCGTAAGTATTTATGTTATGAAGTTTGAAGAAGGTCATTTATACCATATTTTCAACAGAGGTGTTGCCAAAAGAGAAATTTTCTTTCATGATGAAAATTATCTGTACTTTTTAAGAAAGATAAGGACTCATATTGCACCTCATGGAAGAATCCTGGCTTATTGCCTGATGCCCAATCATTTTCATATTATGATGCAGGTAGATAAGTTTCAGGTAGATTATAAAACCAAGAATGAAGTATTGGTTAACAGAACGCTCAATGCCTCCATAGGTATAATGCTTCGTAGTTACACGATTGCAATACAAAAACAAGAATCTTTTATCGGGAGTTTATTTGAGCAGCATACTTCTGCCAATTGTTTGACCACCAACACTAAATTAACTCCAGCATTTTTGAACGCTTTTTTTGGCACGATGATTCAAACTGCTATCCCTGAAAAACAATATCCGGCGCTATGTTTTGATTACATACATGATAATCCTTTAAAAGCTGGGTTAGTAAGACGACCTGAGCAATGGATCTATTCATCACTGATTGACTATCTTGGCCTTAGAAATGGAACTTTGATAAATAAAATTCTCGCTAAAGAACTTGGATTAATCTGAACCCATTCGGATATAATATCCTGGATCGATACCATCGCTGAGAGCGATAGTATCGCAGCCATAAACCCATAGTATCGCTCCCAGCGATGCTATGGGTAGCCTACTGTTAAAGCGATACTATCGCTGAAAGCGATACTATCGCTATTAGTGAAACGCCGCCATTAGCAGCTCGATATCCTTAAAAGGGAGATTGTAATAATCGGAGATTTGCTGGTTGGTAAGGATCCCATTATAAAGGTAAACCCCCTGACGGATGGGAAAATCCTGCCTGAGCAGGTTGTCGAAACCACCCAACTCTGAGGCCTTCAGTAAAAGGGGAGTAAACACATTGCTGAAGGCTTTGGAAGCAGTACGGGGAACTCTCGATCCAATATTGGGTACACAATAGTGAATAACATCATATTTTTTAAATACCGGATTGGAATGGGTTGTCAAACGTGAAGTTTCAAAACATCCTCCCTGGTCTATACTCACATCTACAATTACAGCACCGGCTTTCATACGTGAAACCATGCTCTCAGAAACAACCATCGGGGTACGCTCTTTACCCGAATAAACAGCGCCAATAGCTACATCAGCAGTAAGCAGGGCTTTTTCGAGTTCGGAAGGAGAAAGGATAGATGTGAATATTTTATGCCCGATGTTTTGTTGCAATGACCTGAGCTTATACAGGTTATCATCAAACACTTTTACCATGGCACCAAGCGCCAGCGCCGATCTGGCAGCAAATTCACCTACAGTACCGGCACCAATAATTACCACTTCAGTGGGTGAAATACCCGTAAAACCGCCCAGCATTATCCCCCGTCCGATCTCTGCATCTGATAAATACATGGCAGCTATGTGTATGGCCGTGGTACCTGCTATTTCACCCATCCCCCGCACTACCGGAGTATAGCCTGCCTTATCTTTCAGGTATTCAAAAGCAATAGCAGTGATTTTATGGTTGATCAGTTTTCTGAAATAGTGCTGGGGCTGCACCTGCCAGTGTAAAGTAGATATTACCACCTGACGGGCACGCATCATATCCATCTCCTCTGAAGTCGGAGGGCTAATCTTAAGAATAATATCAGCCTTAAATACTTCGGATGCTGTCGACACTATTTCAGCCCCGGCTTCACTATATTCATGATCTGTGAAATGCGCCGGCATCCCTGATCCTGACTGCACCAGAATCCTGTTACCGTGCGCTGATAAATGCCGGACTCCTTCAGGAATCAAACCAACCCTGGTTTCATCCTGCTGAATCTCACCGGGGATACCTATAGAAATCTGCGAGCGCTTCTGTCCTGTTTCCAGCATTTCTTCCAGCGGAAGAAGTACATCATTTTTCAGTTGTGAAAAATTGGTATTCAATTGATTTTCCATAATTCAAAAACTAAATCAACCTGCTAAGATAAGAAAAAACTTCCAACTTCGCATTATCCGGATCTGGAATTTGAAATAGTGAACAATCTTGAACCATCACTCTCATCTTCTATTATATGAACCCTTACCGTATCTTCAGGCAATAAGGTTTCTACCAATTCAGGCCACTCAATCAGACATCTGGAGTTGCCATAAAAATATTCCTCATAACCAATATCATATACTTCCGAAAGGCTTTTAATCCTGTAAAAATCAAAATGATAAATCTGATCACCGAAGGCTGCAGCATAAACATTGATCAGGGCGAAAGTTGGACTGTTTACTACATCTGTTACACCCAATTCCTCACATAACACCTTAATGAAAGTGGTTTTGCCTGCGCCCATCTTACCATAAAAAGCAAAAATCCTTGCTGGATCCGTTTGCGACAATAACCATTTTGCCACATCAGGTAACTGATTGATTGTCAAACAGGAATAACTACCGGTTATCATCACTTCGGACTTAAAGTAAGATAGGGAACCAGAATTTCTTCCATGGATATACCGCCATGCTGAAAAGTATTGCGGTAATAACTCACATAATAATTGTAATTGTTGGGATAAGCCAGAAAATCATAATTCCGGCTAAAAACATAGGAAGTGCTTACATTGGTTTTTGGAAGAAACACATCTCCGGGATTTTTCACCTCATAAACTTCTTTCTTATTGTAATTCAGACTTCTACCTGATTTATACCGAAGGTTGGTTGTAGTGTTGCGATCCCCAATAATTTTAACCGGATTATCTACTTTCACCGATCCGTGGTCAGTTGTTATGGTCAATTTACATTTTTTAGAAGCCGCAAACTGTATGATATCATAAAGAGCAGAATGCTCGAACCAGCTGCGGGTGAGCGAACGGTAGGCTGCTTCATTTTCGGCAAGCTCCCTGATGATATCCATTTCAGTACGGGCATGTGACAGCATATCTACAAAATTGTACACAATTACATTCAGCTGGTTGGAAAGCAGGTTGGCTATGTTATCCACCAGTTTTTTTCCTGCTGTGAGGTTCAGCACTTTATTATAGGAGTATTTAATATCCTTTCCATATCGTTTCAGGTATTCACCCAGTAACTCCCCTTCAAACTGGTTCTTGGTTCCTTCATCTTCTTCCGCAGTCCAGTATTGCGGATATTTTCTTTCGATCTCGGAAGGTAACAGCCCTGAAAACAGAGAGTTTCTGGCATATTGGGTGGTTGTCGGCAAAATAGCATAATATATTTCCTCAGAATCCAGGCGATAATACTGTTCTACAATCTGCTGTATCACCTTCCATTGATCAAACCGTAAATTGTCAATCAATATCAGAAAATGGCTTGAATTTTTATTCAGTTGAGGAAACAGCTTCTCTTTCAGCAAGGTATGCGATTGTACCGGTTTGTTCAACACTTTTCCATTAACCCAGTTCTGATAGTTTTCTTCAATAAATTTTGAAAAAACCGAATTGGCCTCTTTCATCTGGTTATAAAATACTTCAATAATTCCTTCGTCTTGTGAATCAGACAGATCAAGGCTCCATCTGACCAGCTTTTTATAAATTTCAATCCATTCTTCATAATTCATGGTTGAACTGATATCCATCATCAGTTTACGGAATTCCTGCTGGTATGAAAAGGTGGCCTTTTCGCTGATCAGTTTTTTGTTTTCAAGGTTCTTTTTGAGACTAAGGAGAATTTGGTTGGGCTTAACCGGCTTGATGAGATAATCAGATATCTTTGAGCCAATAGCATCTTCCATAATGGCTTCTTCCTCATTTTTGGTGATCATCACCACCGGAAGGTGCGGATAAATATTTTTAATGTAAGTGAGCGTTTCAAGACCTGATAAACCGGGCATGTTTTCATCGAGGAATACAATATCAAAAGGTCGTGATTTGATCATATCCAGCGCTTCGTCGCCATTGTTGGAAGTCAATACTTCATATCCTTTCTGTTCCAGGAAAATGATATGTGGTTTTAGCAGATCGATTTCATCATCGGCCCAAAGAATGCTGATTTTATCCATAATTATATTTTTGATTCGAGGTATTAACAGTAAAATTTTCAAATAATTGTTTAATCGATTGATTTTGTAATATTGCCCAAAATTTACAGATGCTATTGAACAGGGCAAAGCCTAAAATTATCAATGATCCGGTTCATGGGTTTATTTCCATTCCCGACGGAATCCTGTTTGAATTAACCGAGCATCCGTGGTTTCAACGGTTGAGAAGGATCAAGCAACTCAGCCTTACCCACCTGGTGTATCCCGGAGCGCTGCATACCCGGTTTCATCATGCACTGGGCGCCACGCACCTGATGAACCTGGCCATCGAAACTTTGCAGCTTAAAGGAATAGAAATTTCTACAGAAGAAAAGGAAGCGGCATTGATTGCCATTCTGTTACATGATACCGGCCACGGTCCTTACTCTCATACCCTTGAAAATTCCATCACCGGGGAAATTTCGCATGAAGAACTTTCACTGCTTTTCATGCAAACCCTCAACCATGAATTCAAAAATCAACTGGATAAAGCCATACAGATATTCACCAATAAGTACCCGAAACGGTTTCTTCATTTACTGGTCTCCGGACAATTGGATGTGGACCGGCTGGATTATCTGAAAAGGGATAGCTTTTATACAGGCGTGGCCGAAGGCGTTATTAGTACTGAACGGTTAATATCAATGCTCGATGTGGCTGATGATGAACTGGTTATAGAGGCCAAAGGAATATACTCTGTAGAAAAATTTCTGATTGCCCGCCGGCTGATGTACTGGCAGGTTTATCTCCACAAAACGGTTATGGCTGCCGAATATATGCTGATCCTGGCATTGAAAAGGGCCAGATTCCTGGTTCAAAACGGCGAAAACCTTTTCTGCTCCCCTACTTTCTTATACTTCCTGAAGCATTCATTCTCATCCGCTGACTTTTCACAAAACCAGGATCTCGCCGGACAGTTTGCCTTACTGGATGACCACGATGTATTTCAGGCCATAAAAGTCTGGTGTACCCATCAGGATAAAGTATTGAGAATTCTCTGTAACGGATTGGTAAACAGGCATCTATTCAGAACTGAAATGAGAAATTTTTCATGGACAGAACAGGAAATCCACAAATTACAGAAGCAGATCAGCAATTATTATGATATTGAATTAGATGAATCAGCTTTCCTTTTTTATCATGATATTGTAATGAACAAGGCCTATAATACTGATAATGAATCCATTAAAATACTGCAGAAAAACGGGGAAACCGTGGATATATCCAACGCCGCCGGACAACTCATCATTTCTGCATTATCGAAACCAGTAGCCAAGTACTTTATTTGTTATCCCAAAATATTCTCTCAATAAAAAAACAAACAATTATGACCAGTTTTACAGCAGGACAGATAGCTGCGTTTCTAAACGGAACCGTTCAGGGTGACGAAAATACATCGGTGAACCGTTTATCCAAAATCGAAGAAGGTACTCCGGGATCACTTTCATTTCTGGCCAATCCAAAATATACCCCTTACATTTATAACACTGACGCATCCATCGTTATAGTAGGCAAGGACTTCCAACCTGAAAGACCGGTAAAAACCACCCTGGTGCGGGTTGAAGATGCCTATGCGGCTTTTGCCCGGTTACTTGAAATGTACAATCAGTATAAGAATTCGATGACCGGAATATCGGAACTGGCATTTATACATCCGGATGCCGAAATAGGCCAGGATGTATATATCGGCGAATTTGCCGTAATCTCACAAGGCAGTAAAATCGGAAATGGCGCAAAAATCTTTCCGCAAACCTTTATCGGCAGGGATTCAAAAATTGGTGAACAAACCACCTTGTTTGCAGGAGTAAAAATATATGCCGGTACTGAAATTGGCAACCGCTGTACCTTACATGCAGGAGTGGTTATTGGCGCTGATGGTTTTGGATTTGCTCCCCAGCAGGAGGATGAATTCAAGAAAGTGGCCCAGATTGGGAATGTAATTATTGAAGATAATGTGGAAATTGGCGCCAACACTACCATCGACCGGGCTACTTTAGGCAGTACCATAATAAGGAAAGGGGTGAAACTGGATAATCTGATCCAGGTTGCCCATAATGTAGAAATAGGGGAGAATACGGTTATTGCTGCCCAAACGGGTGTTTCCGGATCGGTGAAAATCGGAAAAAACTGTCTGATTGGGGGTCAGGTTGGATTTGCAGGGCACCTCAGAATTGGCGATAATGTTAAAATTGGCGCTCAGGCCGGGGTGGCTTCCAATATAAAAGACAACGCTATGATCATTGGCAGTCCGGCAATTGAGGCTTCTCTTTTCAGAAGAAGTTCGGTTCATTTTAAAAACCTTCAAAATATAGTGAGCCGAATTGAAGCCCTCGAAAAGAAACTAAAATCGGATAATGACATTTACTCCTGATTATCAATTAAATAAACCACATATTCTGTTTTTTCCCAATTCACAAATTTTTATATTTTTGCACACCTTCCATTTCTTACTAAACTGAATCTAAATGGATAAACAATGCACCATTAAAGAAAAGGCTGAATTAACCGGAACCGGTTTGCATACCGGTAAACCTGTACATCTTGCTTTTTTACCGGCACCCGAAAATCACGGGCGGAAATTTTGCAGAACCGATCTCGAAAACAAACCCTTAATTCCTGCTGATGTGGATTATGTTGTAGACACCTCACGAGGTACTACCCTTGGCAAAAACGGAGTTTTTGTATACACCGTGGAGCATGTGCTGGCTGCCTGTACAGGTTTGGGAATTGATAATGTACTGGTAGAGATTGACGGTCCTGAAATGCCCATCCTCGATGGTAGTTCACGGTTAATTGTTGAAGCCCTGCAAAAAGCCGGGAAAGCTGAACAATCAGCCGAACGTAAATATTTTGAAATCACTGAGAATATCGTATACACCGATCCGAAAACCAATTCAGAGATCATTGCCATTCCGTCTGATGATTTCCGAATTTCAGTCATGATCGACTTTGGATACAAAGTTTTAGGCACACAAAATGCCCGCCTGGATCATATCGATCAGTTTGCTGCCGAAATTGCCCCGTGCCGTACTTTTGTTTTCCTTCATGAACTGGAATATCTGCTGAATAACAACCTGGTTAAGGGTGGCGATCTGAACAATGCCATCGTTTTTATGAACAAGGCCGTATCCCAGCAGGAACTTGACCGTCTGGCCAAACTTTTTGATAAACCGTCGGTGGAGGTAAAACCGGAAGGGATCCTCAATAACCTCGATCTTTATTTCGACAATGAACCGGCACGGCACAAATTGCTGGATGTTATCGGGGATATTTCGCTGGCCGGTTTACCCCTGAAAGGACATATCATTGCTACAAAGCCCGGTCATCACGCCAACACTGAATTTGCCAGAATGCTGAAAGAGCAGATACGTAAAAAGGCAGTTCATGACAAGCCAAAGTACGATATATATAAGGAACCCCTTCATGACATCAATGAAATCATGAAAATTCTGCCGCATCGTCCGCCATTCCTGCTTATTGACAAGATCATGGAAATTACCGATCAGTATGTGATTGGAATAAAGAATGTAACCATGAATGAGCAGTTTTTTGTCGGTCATTTTCCGCAGGAACCGGTAATGCCGGGAGTATTGCTGACTGAAGCCATGGCTCAGGTTGGCGGAATATTCAGCATCAGTCAGATGCCGGATAAAGGAAATTACAGTACCTATTTTATGAAAATCGAAGAGGCCAAATTCAGACATAAAGTTGTACCGGGAGATGTTCTGGTATTTCGTCTCGACCTGATTTCGCCTATCCGCAGAGGATTATGCCATATGAAAGGTTATGCCACTGTTGGTGATAAGATAGTTATGGAAGCCACATTATTAGCCCAAATTACAAAAAATACAAAAGAATGAACCAGCCTCTCGCCTATGTGCACCCACAGGCAAAAGTTGCCAAAAATGTAGTGATCGAACCGTTTGTCAATATCGAGAAGAATGTTGAAATTGGCGAAGGAACCTGGATCGGCTCCAATGTAACCATAATGGAAGGAGCCCGGATTGGTAAAAACTGCCGGATATTTCCAGGCGCTGTGATTGCCGCCATCCCTCAGGACCTGAAATTTGAAGGTGAAGAGACCATCGTAAAAATTGGTGATAACACTACCATCCGCGAGTTTGTAACCGTTAACCGGGGAACCAAAGCCAATTATGAAACCGTAATCGGAAAAAACTGTCTTCTGATGGCGTATGTTCATATTGCCCACGATTGTATCCTCGGTGATAATGTGATCCTGGCCAATGCCGCAAACCTGGCAGGCCATATTACTATTGAAGACTGGGCGATTGTGGGAGGACTGGTAGCCATTCATCAGTTTGTACAGGTGGGAGCACACAGTATGATTGGGGGCGGAGCGCTTGTGCGTAAGGATGTTCCCCCGTTTACCAAAGCCGCCCGTGAACCGCTCTCATTTGTAGGGGTAAATTCCATCGGATTGAGAAGAAGGGGTTATACCAATGAACAGATCAATTTCATTCAGGATATCTACCGGATTATATACCTTAGAGGAATGAATGTTACGGCTGCCGTATCTTATATCGAAGCCAACGTTCCGGCCAGACCTGAAAGAGATGAGATCCTGGCGTTTATCTCCCGTTCGAACCGGGGACTGATGAAAGGACCCTTCAAATCGGCTTCCAAAGACAATAACATTTTATAAGAACCCGGATTTTTGATAATTCCGGTTCTCCGAATGTTCCCATTTCATAAATTTTGTTAATTTTGCACTTCAAATTATAACTATATCATTTACCAGAGAATATTATGGCAACTACTGCTGATTTCAGAAACGGATTATGTATTGAATTTAATGGCGATATTTACTCCATCGTAGAATTTCAACATGTGAAACCCGGTAAAGGGCCGGCCTTTGTCAGAACCAAACTGAGAAACCTTAAAACCGGACGTGTAATACCGAATACTTTTACTGCCGGCGTTAAAGTAAATGTCCAGAGAATTGAGAGAAGGCAATACCAGTTTCTCTACCATGACGGGGACGAATATCATTTCATGCACACCGACACTTTTGAGCAGATCACCATTCCAGGTGAAATCATTTCTGCCCCGCAATTTCTGAAAGAAGGTCAACAGGTGGATGTTCTTTTTCATGCAGATACCGAAACCCCTATGTCGGCAGATCTTCCTGCCTATGTAGATCTTCTCGTAACTTATACTGAACCCGGTGAAAGAGGAAATACCGCCACCAATGCCCTGAAAGAAGCTACGGTTGAAACCGGAGCTACTGTGAGAGTGCCTTTGTTTGTAAATGAAGGAGAAGTTATCAGGATAGACTCAAGGACAGGAGATTACTCAGAACGGGTAAAGATCAGTTAACCCGGGGTAAGCCCTGTAAATCCATAAAATTTGCTGTCATGAAATTTAACAGAACCTATTCCCTGGAGGAAATCAGCCACTTTACGAATGCCAAAATGATCGGAGATCCTGAGTTTCCGGTTATGGGTCTAAACGAAATCCATATGGTGGAAACGGGAGACCTGACCTTTGTGGATCATCCCAAATACTATGACAAAGCGCTGAACTCGGCGGCTACCATCATTCTTATCAATAAGGAGGTAGATTGCCCTGAAGGAAAAGCCCTGCTGATCTCCGAAGATCCTTTCCGGGATTTTATAGCCCTGATCCATCATTTCAGGCCTTTTCTCCCGTCGCATAACCTGGTAAGCGCACTGGCAGAGGTTGGTGAAGGTACGGTTATTCAACCTGGCGCCTTTGTAGGAAACCATGTAAGAATAGGAAAAAACTGTCTGATCCATGCTAATGTAAGTATTTATGACCACTGCATAATTGGTGATAATGTGATCATTCACTCCAATACCGTATTAGGCGCTGATGCTTATTATTTCCAGAGAAAACAGGAAGGATACAGGAAATTTGAATCCTGCGGACGGGTTATCATCAGGGATAATGTGGAAATAGGTGCGCTTTGTTCCATTGATAAAGGCGTAACCGGTGATACCATTATTGACGAAGGCACCAAGATGGATAACCATTGCCAGGTGGGCCATGATACCTATATCGGCAAAAACTGTCTGATAGGCTCGCATGCTGCCATTGCCGGCGTAACCAGAATAGAGGATGATGTAATACTTTGGGGGAGGGTATCGGTGAATAAAGACATTGTGATTGGAAAGGGCGCTGTAATGCTCGCAACATCCGGAGCAGATAAAAGCATTGAAGGAGGTAAGGTTTACTTTGGAATTCCGGCTATTGAAGCCCGGAAGAAATGGAGAGAACTCGCCGCTCTTAAACAGTTACCTGATATTATAAAAAACCTCTGATTAATCAGAAATTTAAAATTAAACGCAATAACGGCTGATCCCGGGGTTTCATAACTATTCCGGGAACTGTATTTTCATTTATAATTGCTAATTACTCATTGCTAATTAGTCTCATTCCCATTATCTACCTCCTTTTTCCCGTAGTAAAGATCATAGGACACCAGTATGGCAATAAATCCCCAAAAGGGAACTGAGGCTTTATCCGTGTCGAGGAAGTTATTAAGAAAACCATGGATGAAATAGGTGATCAGTCCCAGGGTGATGAAAACCGCCGTGAGCCTGACCTCTTTACTGGCCGCTCTTCGGTAGAGCCGTATACCGGTCCAGATGGTAAAAACACCTATAAAAAAGAAACCCAGCAACCCCATAATACCCTGCTCGGCCATTGGACCAATGTATTCGCTGTGTGCATTACCCAGGTCACCGGCATTGGTACTAATAATGGTTTTCTCTTTGGTTCGCTGAAACGGAGCATACAAAAACTGGTAGGTACCCGGACCATAGCCAAATACCGGTCGTTCGGCAAACATCCGGAGCGCTGATTGCCAGCGGTTAATTCTTTCCAGATTGGATGCGTCGGTGCTGATGTTGTAAATCGAGTGAATATGTTCCACCAAATCGGATGACGAATCCTGTTTGTTTCTTTCCAGGGTATCAATGATCTGATGCTGGAAGTAAAAGAACACAAACAAAAAGGCAGCAATCACAGTAAATACATACCGGAATTTGATCCTGAAATAAATCAGTCCAAAAATCAGAAAACTGGCAGCCAGTCCAATCCATGATGCACGGCTGTAACTGAATATCAGGGCAGCCACAAGAAAAACAAATATGATCAGTGAGATGACCCTGAAACTTGATTTTTGGTCCTTATTAAACACAAAACCCAGCAATGTGGGAATAAAGAGGGCAATAACAGCGCCGTAAGCTGTATGGTCGTTATAGAAAGGCCACATCACCCAGTGCCCCTGCTCTTCGCCAAAACCATAGCTGCTGTGATGAATGATGGTATAGCTTACGACCCCGATCAACGGGATCATATAGGCCCAAAGGAATGCCTTAACATTCTCGGGTTTTCTGAATATCTGGGTTCCAAGAAAGAAAAAAGGAATAACAAACCATAACCTGGCAATAAATGCTTTCAGGGAAACCAGGGGCATCTCACTGGTTAACACCGTTATCAGCATCCAGGCCAGATGTATCAGAATAAACACTGTTACAGGATGCTTCAGAATTTTTTTATCAAATGGAAAGGAATAGAACAAACGGATGATAAATATCACCAGTACTGCAAACATCATGGGTTCGGTAGGGAGAGATATACCAAAACCCGCCTCAAAATCCCTGAAATTGATCGCTAAAGGGGTACTGAATACGATGAGCAGAATAAATTTGTCCAGGGCAAAGAAATAAACAAAAAACAGGAGTACCAATACCGGAAATAGTAAAAACCAGTAAAAATCATGCTGAATGATCAGATACAGATTAATGGCAATAAATGCGATACTAATGCCATATATTAAGCCTGTTTTTAACTTTTCCGACAAATTGAAAGAATTAAAGTTAATGATTAAATAACCTTGATAATCAATGAGTTATTTTTCTTTTTTCAATTATAAGTATGGTTAGCATGGAAATCATGAAAGCGCCGAGAACGCTGAACAACACAATGACCCAGCGTACCGGATACGCTTTCTTTTCGGCCGGAAAGGGTTTGGTAACCACATGGGCATAGGTGATATTCTTGGTGGCATTCATGATTGCCTCATCATAACTCACCCTGACCTTGTTATAATCTTCAATCAGTGCATAGTAGGATTGATTGAAAAGTATGAATTCACCGCCTTTGCCTTCGATACTTTCCTTGAGTTTTGCCACTTCCGCCTGATTGATATTGGATGAATTATTACCGTCGACCGTCCGTAAATAGCCTCTGGCCACTTCCCGCGTTTGATTTCCATAATCCCAGAGTCCATAATCCTTACGCAATGAAAAGAGAACCCGCTCCACGGAATCTATTTCAACCCTTTTTTTCTGCAGTTCATTGTAAAGGAACCGGGCTACTTCTTCGTATTTTTCTTTATGCATTGTCCGAACCTTTACATTATAGAATTCAATGATTGCATTTACAATATCACAGGCTACCTTAGGATCTTCATCATACACGACAATTTCAACCGATTCATAGGAGGTTTTGCTGATCCTCACATTATCCTGATAAATTCCTATAAGAGTCGTTTCCAGATACTTGTAACCCGGATCAATTTCATAATGCTTAATCAGGTCGAATTTTTTGATAATGCTGTCCCTCACTTCTTTCGATTGCAGGATCTGTAGCATCTGCTCCGTTTCACTTTCATCGGAATAGGGCGCCAGATTAGCCGGGTAGGCTATACCAAACGACCTGAACTTGGGTTTGATGAATAACGGACTCGAAAACAATATCGAAAGAAGTATCGCTCCAAGAATTATTAAACTAAGATGAACCTTCCACTTAACGAGCGTTTTTAATAAGTGAAGATTGTTGAAAAAATACTCCATAATATCGGGGCGGTTAAAATTATCGAAAATATCTGTTGAAAAATAGTTTTTAGGGGATTCTACCTGGTAGTTATCTTTAGCAGATTCAGGATTTGAAGAGGGTACGGCATTTACAGGAGCTGAGGCGCTCACCGGAGGGCTCACCACTGCCGGATTGGGTTCACTTCCGGAAACCGGAGGATTGACTGATTTTCTTGCCCATAACGGATTATTTGAAAATGAGGAAATGTTCAATCCTCTCTGGCGAAGAAAATCCCGGGTATTCTCAATGATCAGAATTATTATCAGAGAAAAAATAAACACCGATAATGCAGAAACTGTTACGATAAGCCAACGGACCGGATAGGATTTCCGTTCGGCTTTATAGGCTGTATTCACTACAAATTTCTGGGGCAGTTCAGCTTCAGCATCTACCTTGGCAGCATCATATCTTGACTTTATAAGACTGAGCTGCTTTTTCTCATGCTCCAGTGCATCCCTTATAGATACATAAGGTGTTCCGTATTTGGCCAGGGTATCCAGCTTGTTCTCAAGTGCAGCAATACCACGGGTATTTCCTTTTGCAATTTCAATCGCCAGTTGCTGGTTGATCATCTCGGCCTGGGTTTCATAATCATGAACCCCTTTTTGCCTTAGTTTCCGCAAGGAATCCTCCATAACGAAAATCTCCTGATTCAGCTTTTCGTACTCAGCTTTTACAATATCAAGCGCCTTAGTAGCTCTTTGTCGCTGCATCTGGATTTTCACGGAATCAAAAAGATCTGAAATATCATTGGCGATATCGGCCGCCATTTGAGGATCGCGATCATAGACCGTAATTTTTATAGCCATATTTTCTGTACGACGGAAGGTAATGTTGCCCTCGTATTTTTCGTACAGCCTTGTTTTGGCAAAAGAGGATCCCGGATTGATCCTGTAATGCTGTATCAGATCGTATTTGCTGATTATCCGGTCACGGATTTTATTGGAACTGAGAATCTGGAGCATTTGCTCACTTTGCTCATCCTCACCAAATTGAAGAATATCATCCTTAGGTCCTGAAGATTCATTAAGAAGCGCTTTTGAAATAGCATTGGTGGAAGTAGGGTACAGTATTACCGTAGATTTATAGAGAGGTGTGATAAAAAAGGGTGAGGAGAAGATTACGGAGGCTATAATGGACAAAAGGGTTAAACCCAATAATGGTGTCCTCCATTTACTCATTATGAGCAAAAGATTTGATGAGTCAAATTTTTCAGTACTGCTATTTTGATTAAGCATAATTTCAATTTCTTCAGGGCGGCAAAGTTAGATTTTTTTATGGATTATAACCTGCCGTATTTCCGGTTTTGTAATAAATTTAAGGTTCATTTGATTCTCTCCAGCACCAGCATCCGGTAGAACTTTTTGAGACTGATCAGCTTAAAAATCATGGCATACACTACCGAAGCCAGCATCAAAAGCATGAAGTTCAACCGCCAGTCGCCGGAAACCTCCCGGCTTGCATAACCGGAAAGAAATATAAATACGGTGTACAAAAGCAGCCTGACCTGAAAAAGGTAATTGATCCTGAATTTGAAAATGATCTGAACCAGGATTAACTGTGCAACCGATGTAACAAACTGAGTTACCAGACTTGCATAGGCTGCTCCTACTGCATAATACCTGGGAACAAGATACAGGTTCAGGCTAAGATTGATAACCATTCCGGTGGCTGCCATAATATTCAGATATTTCAGATTCCCGTTGGCGGTAAGCAAAGTTCCGAATACATAAGTACTGGAAATGGCAATAAATCCGAACATAAGAAGTCTGAATACGTCAGCAGATTGTTCTGTATGCGCTTTATACAATAACGACATAATCTCATCGGCATAAAAATATGAACCAAAACCTACGGGAACCGCCAGTATCATTAACAGGGAAAAAGCCAGTTTTACCAGGTCCTGAACTGAGATCATATCTTTTATCATCCGGGCAAAAATTGGCAGCAACAATACCGAGAAAAGGTAAGCTATCATATTAACTGCATCCAGCAGCCGGTAAGCGGAGGCATAAATACCTGCCTGAGTGGCCCCGAGCGTCCCTTTCAGAATTCGTTCGATCATTACCGAATCAATCCTGTTATAAAATGTCATTAGCATGATCAGAATGGCAAAGGGAAAACTTTTCTTCAAAATCATGATGATAAATGGCCAGCTCCAGTGCAAACTGGTGAAACCGGACTTCCGGATTACAATAATCAGGGCTATAACCGCTGTGATTATGTAGGAGGCCGTCTGGGCATAAACAAACCATTCGATCCTGAAAGTCTGATCGGTGATATTGCCCCAGAGAAGCAAGCCACATATCCCTATCATTAATAGCCTGTCCAGTACCGAGAGAAAACTATCGGTTCTGAACAGCAACAACCCCGAAACATTGGATCGAAGATACAGGATAAAAGAGATCAGAAACTGATTGAAAATCAGCATCAACAAAAATTTCATCTGAATCCGGTCATAATCAAAAATCAAAGCAGTTATCAAGGTTATCAGGATATATAAAGCGGCCAGAAGAAATTTCAGCAGGAGGATTCCTGAAAAATGTTTCTTGAGTAAATGGTGATTCTGAGCAATGTTGCGGTTGTTAAAGTTGGTAATTCCAATATCGAGGATGATATTGAACAGGAATGAAAAATTAAGAAGGGCAAAATACTGGCCATACTCAAAGGCACCAACAGTATTCTGCACCGTACGGTCAATACCAAGAATCCAGAATGGTTTCACCAGCAGGTTAAGAAATAACAGCAATAAGAGGTTGGAAAGAAACTTACCTTGCATTGTGTAGATTTGACCGGCCTTAAAACATTTGGTTAATACTTGAACATTGATGAAAACCATTACATATAGGTTGCTTTAAGGATCCATATTAATTACCTACTTTTGCAAAAAAAATAAAATCTTGAATATTGCTGTAAATACAAGGCTTCTCAGGAAAAACAGGCTTGATGGTATTGGATGGTTTACCTATGAAACACTTTCAAGAATCACCAGGAAGCATGAGGAACACCAATTCCATTTCATTTTTGATCATGCCCCGGATCCGGATTTTATGTTCGCCCCGAACATCGTTCCTCATGTATTATTCCCTCCGGCCAGACATCCATTTTTATATCCTCTGTGGTTTGAAATTTCAATTCCATTTTTATTGAAAAAAATCCAGGCTGACCTGTTCCTGTCGCCCGACGGGTATTTATCACTCAGTTCACATATCCCGACCGTTGCTGTAATCCATGATCTGAATTTTGAACATAATCCTGAACATCTTCCTGCTTTAGTAAGGAAATATTATACGTTTTTCTTTCCGAAATTTGCTGAAAAAGCCCATAGAATTGCCACGGTTTCCCAATTCAGCGCTGCAGATATTACAGAACGCTATCATATTCCTGTTGAAAAAATTGATGTGGTTTATAACGGTGCCTCAGAGGTTTTCAGGCCATTAGATCCGTCAGCCATTTCAGCAGTCAGGAAAAAATACACATCCGGGTTTCCCTACTTAATCATGGTAGGCTCACTGCATCCCAGAAAGAATATTGCCAATCAGTTGCTGGCCTTCGACCTTTTCAGAAGCAGTAATTCACGCCCCTGCAAATTCGTTATTGCCGGCGAAAAAATGTGGTGGACTGCAGATCTCAGAGTTGCCTTTGAAAACATGAAGCACAGAAACGATGTTATTTTTACCGGAAGGTTAAGCCAGAATGAGTTGCATCAACTGCTGGGAGCCTCTCTGGCTCTGTCCTATGTATCATTTTTTGAAGGCTTTGGCATCCCGATTCTTGAAGCATTCAGTTCGGGCACGGCTGTAATTACTTCAAACACTACTTCAATGCCGGAGGTGGCGGGCAATGCCGCACTGTATGCCGACCCGCACAGCATTGATGACATAGCAGATGCTTATAAAACCATATATGAAAATCATGAACTTAGAAATAAGCTCATTGAAATGGGACAAGACCGTTGCCAATTGTTTTCCTGGGACAAAACCGCAGAAAAACTCTGGGATTCAATTCTTAAAACCGGCCTGATCAGTCACAGGCAGGAAATGTAATATTTACCGTTTCTGAAGTTTTTATAAAATAAGCCGTTCCGGATTTCAGAACCTGTAAGGTATTAATTCCGTACTCCGGCCAGTATACTTTGTTCCCGGCAATATCACTTACATATAAAACCTGGGGTACTGCGGAGAACATAGGCTGGACTTCCACATCACATCCCGATTTTACCGGCATATAATTCCATCCGGTCTGAAGTGTAAGAACCGATTGACTTCTCAACCCCAATACCTGAAGGCTGACCGGTTGTGAAAACTTAACAGCGTAACCCTTTGTATTATCCCATGTAACCAGCGTATTAACCTGCTGTTCAGGCCAATACATACCGTCACTGTTCATCAGTATCGTTAAATTCTGTTCAACAGGCGCCAATAAATTCTCGATTAATGGATCAGCAGGATCTATATACAGGGAAATTCCACCCCATCCGGCCGGGATTACAAGATCATGATAGATTAACACGGAGAGCTGGGCCGCCTCGCTATCCTCAAAACCACAACTATTAGTTACTTTACAATAATAGTCGCCCATATCATTCTCATCTACATTATATAAATTCAAGACCGGACTGTTTATATCAGGAATAATACCGTCCGGCCCATACCACTCATAATTCAACGGCTCTGCACCCGTAGCGGTTATTTCGAACTGAGCATCATCTCCTGTTACTACGGTTTGAGATTCCGGTTGATTAATTACTTCGGGAGATTTTAACAAGGTAAGCAGCATAAAATCTGTAGCCGGGCTGGTACAGGGCGCATGAGGCATAACAGACAGGGTCAGTGTGATCTGGCCTGTATTCAGATCGTTCAGGCTTGGAAAATAAAATGTACTTAGAGAACTGCTGCTGGAAAATGTACCGGTTCCTGAGGTAGACCATAAACTTGAAGTAAAATTTGATGCCGTTCCGGCTAAAAATACCGGGTTGGTATTACAGTCCGACTTATCAGCGCCAGCATTACACACAGGCAGTTTCACCAAAGTTAAAACCAGGAAGTCAGAAGCAGAGGCAGTACATGGTGCGAGAGGAAAAGCCGTAAGCGTCAGATTAACAGATCCTTGGTTCAGATCAGCCTCACTTGGATTATAGGTAGCTGATACTGTATTTGGTGAGGTAAATGAACCAGTACCTGAAGTTGACCATAATACTGAACTGTAATTGGATGCAGTTCCTGAGAGGCTGACGCCGGCAGAACCACAACCTGATTGGTCGGCACCTGCCGAAGCCACTGGTAATTTCTTGATTGTCAGTACCATAATATCTGAAACAGGTACTGTACACGGACTTGCAGGAGTGGCATGGAGTGTCAGGTTAACTGAACCGGCATTTACATCGGCAGAACTGGGAGTATATACCGGTGTAAGTGTACTTCCGTTAGTGAAGGTTCCTGATCCTGAGGTAGTCCAGCTCACAGTGGTATATCCGGTTGCGATACCGGAAATGGATACTGGAGCATTATGACACGTAGTTTTATCTATTCCCGCATTTGCAGTTGGAGATTTTACCAGGCTTAGTACCATAAAATCAGAAACAGATGATGTACAGGGCGACAGCGGGTATGCTGTCAGCGTCAGAATGACGGATCCGCTGTTGAGATCGGCAGGACTCGGATCATAATTTGTTGACAGGCCTGCTGAAGCTGAAAAAGTACCAGTGCCGGAAGTTGTCCATTGAACCGAGCTATTGTTGGAAGCTGTTCCGGTCAGAGCAACGGGATTTAGGTCACACGTCGCCTTGTCCTGACCTGCATTGACAACCGGACTTTTCTGAATGGAAAGTACCATGGCATCTGTCTTGGAACCCGGACATGGATTGGTGAAGTTAACAGTAAGGGTAAGGGTTGCCCCGTTGGAATTAATATCCCCTGTACCCGGTGTATAAACAGGATTTAAAACCGAAGGATTATTAAAAGAACCATCCCCGGAAGTTGACCACAACACAGAAGAATATCCTGTGGCCGTTGCATTCATCTGGCGGGTTTGTCCCTGACAAATGACCGCATCACTTCCGGCGTTGACAGCAGGAAAATTCAGTACGGTAACCGTGGTTGAACCTGTTGCTGATAAAAGGCCATCAGAGGCAGTAACAGTATATTGTGTTGTTTGGGCAGGACTAACGGCCGGGTCTTTAATATCAGAAGTGAAACCAAAAGGATTAGATGTCCAGGAATAGGTATATGGCGCAGTACTGCCCGCAACTGCAGCATTAAGTTGTGAGCTGCTTCCCTCACAAATACTTCCCGGATTGGCGCTGGCTGAAACCGTAAATGAGATATTGGTAAATAGATTGGTTACCTTGGCAAAACTCAACGGATACCATTTGTTCAGAGTGACACAATTGACGCAGTTTTCATAGGTCACATTTGACGAAGGAATTTTATAGTCTTTTTGGCTCGTCCATGAAAAGAATCGCCAGTTGAGCACTTCCCCATAACCAAACCCGTTTTTGGGCAGTGTTCCGGGTGAATAATCACCATAAGCAATAAATTGTATGCCATTGGCATTCCATTCTCCCGCACCACCCGTAATTGTATCTCCGTTATCATTTTTATAGAACACGCCTATCCAGTCACCGGGATTAATTGGTACACCATTAATTCTTGGATTGGCCGTTGAATAAATGATGATATATTGAGGTTGTTGCCCTGAACCCGGTCCGGGTAAAGGATTCCAGCCGGGAGGATAGCCGTTGATGTAATCAGCGGGAGGTGAAAAACCTACATCAAGCGCCTCTGAGTTTTGAGAATTAGATGATAAGGTGATACCAAGAAATATAGCGGACAGGATAAAGGCTAACAGGTCCGGCCTCAAGGATATCCTTTTGGTTATCAAATACAAACAACTGGTTACCATGATAATTTCGAATTAGAATAATGAAAAATATTTTGTTAAAAAAAAATCAGACTGCAAATCCATCCGGTTTTTAATGATAATACAAAGATACTTTATAAAAGAATTACCCGGATTATTCTTGCAAAACCTTTAAAAAAAAATTGGCTGTTATCAATACCTGAATAACAGCCAATCAATTAAATAAATTAATTTATAATAAGGTATCTATAATACTGAAATAAGAGTTTCTGATCAGAAAATTATCTTATCACAATTCTTTTCACCAAAACTGTTGAATTCTGGGTAATCAGCACCGTATACACTCCTTTACCCTGTAAAGTCAGATCAACTTCAGATATTTCACCGGTTATCCTGCCGGTAAAAACCAATTGAGAAACCTGGTTGAATATCTTTACCTGGCTTTCTGAAAGAGACAATCCTTCAAAATAAAAAATACCCTGGGATGGATTTGGATAAACCCTGACTGTATGATCAACGGAATTATCATCATTTATAACAAGCACCTGAGTCCTGGTTATTTTTGAAAGTCCGTTGATTTGAAAGAGGCCTGAGTTATCGGGTAAAACAAAATCATAATCGAAACGCACTGTGGAGACGCTACCTGTTTCAGTATCGTAATACTTCCAGGTTATCGGTTCACCCTCGACAAATCCATCCTTGATCAGGGTTAGCGGATCATCAGGAAAGAGTGAAATGGATCCGAATTCAGTATAGGGACTTAGAACTGTTAATCCGGCACATACCCCGTCAGAAGTAAAGGCGCCGAGCACATCCCCATCTGTTAGATTCCCGAACAGACTGACCGGAATGATAATTACATGTGATCCTGGTGTACACAAAGGATCAGACCACGGTGAAGTATTCATTGACTCAGACTGAATATTTTTAAGGTTTTGAGTCGCTGAACAATTAAAAGATAATTGAAGTATCTGGCTGTCACTGTTTAAAAGCAGGTAGGATTTTCCAGGCTCCAGATAACCTAAAGTATTGACATTGAATTCAGGCCAATAGATTTTGGCGCCCGCAATTTCCTTGATGATCTTCACTGCCTCTGACTGGTTTGCGAATAATTCCACATCCACAGGGCTTGTACAATTAACCGGTATCATATTCCAGCCCGGATTAACCCATATAGCCGGATCGGCATAAGCAGGACCATACAATACCAATTCTGCCGGTTCCAGCATTTTTATGCTGTATCCTTCCTGGCTCTGCCAGTTGACAATGGTGTTGATATTTTGTGCAGGCCAGTAAATATGGCTGTTATCATCCTGCATGATATCAATTAACTCCTGTTTTCCGGCAAACACGGTTTCAAGTGCCGGATACCAGGGAATCAAACTGGTAGAGATCCCGCTCCAGCCTGCAGGTATGGAAATAACCTGTTTGAATCCTAAAGATAAGATGGCATGATTACTTTCAATAATTCCACACATATATGTAGCCTGGCAGTAATATTCACCTCCATCCGCAAAACTCACCGATTCAAGAACCAGAATGGAATCTGTGGCATTCTCAATCAGACCTGAAGGTCCAAACCATTGATAGGTTAGCTCTAATGGTCCGTTCACTCTGAAGTAGAAATATACTGGCTGACCGGGAATAGCTGAGATATCAGAAATATCAGACTCAATAATAAAATCTCCGGGAGAGATAAACGACAACACTACCGTATCTGCCAACGGGCTAACACAAGGCGCTACTCCAGAGGCTAATACAACCAGGTGTATCTGTCCCAACATAAAATCGAAAAATGAAGGATAATAAGTAGGGCGTTCCACAGTCTCATTTTCAAAAAATCCTGTTCCATCATAAGTGTACCATTGGATATCCTGATAATTTTCAAAGACAGGCAGATTCAGGAAAACCGGTTCACCCTCACAAACGGTCAGGTCTTCCCCGGCGGATCCATCCGGCAATTGGTAAATATTGACCAGCATGGCAGAGGTTTGTACTCCCGAACAGGGATCAGCAGCTTCATAATCCAGGTAAATGGTCACCTGCCCTGTTCCGATCTCTTCGCTACCAGGCTGATATAATGTAGTCATCCCGTTCGGCTCTGTGAAAAATCCATTTCCGGAGGTTCTCCAGGTCAAGGAAGAAATATTTTCGGCATTGGCAGTTAACTCAAGGAGATCATTTTCACAAATTTGTGATGTTCCGGTTATACTTGCCTGAGGTAAGGAGAAAATAACCACTTGTAAGCTGTCAGTTACCGGCATAGTACAGGGTGCCATTGGGAACGCAGTTAACATAAGGATTACTTCTCCGTTTCCATCATCCTGTTCTGACGGGATATAGGCAGTAATCAGAGAATCAGGGTTTTCAAAATAACCGGTACCGCTGGTACTCCAAATAAGACTGGCGTGATAAAACACACTGGGGTTTAGAGGAACAACGGAATTTTCACATACCTCACGGTCCGAACCGGCATCAACCTCCGGTTCATAAACAAAGGAAAAATAAACAGAATCCACGACGCTTCCGCAGAGGTTGCTGGCCGTGAGAACCAGGATTCCTCCGCCAAATTCCACATCATTCTCGCCCGGTATGTACTGTGGAATTAATGCTGAAGAATCTACAAAAGTACCATCCCCATAAGTTTGCCATAACAGGTTTTCATAGCCGGTTGCCCATGCATCCTCCATGGTTATCATTCCGTTTTCAACACATTTTACTTCATCATCACCGGCGAATGCATCAGGTAGTTTTAAAATACTAACTTCCACGGTATCAGTGAGGGTTTGATCACAACCTTCCATCCCCTGAACTGTAACCACAAAGTGTACATATCCTCTGATCAAATCCTGTAATGAAGGTGAATAGGACGGATTCATGGTCGCACTATCGTCTAATGATCCCGTTCCATCAAAAGTATTCCAAAGTAAAGACTCAAAATTATTAAAATAGGCATCATCCAGAGAAATAACAGCGCCGCCACAAGAGCTGAAATCCTGTCCGGCAGTACCTTCTGCCTGAGAATGGAAAGCAATATCAACGACTGCTGACAAATTTTCACAATCACTGAATAAAGTTAACATAAGGGTTACTTCACCGGCCAAAGTATCTTCTGTTGAAGGATAATAAACCGTTGAGACGGATAAAGTATCCCCGAATAAGCCAGTTCCCGTCGAAGTCCATACTGCAGCGGTGTATCCTGAAGCTTCAGGCGAAAGTAATACCGGAGACAATGAGCAGGAATTGATAACTGCCGGGAGAGTAACCGATGGTAATGATGTAATGGTCAAAACCATACTTTCACTCACCTCGCCACTGCATACCCCATTGCTGATGGCAGTAAGGGTTAGCAGTACTTCACCGGATTCAATATCTGCAGATGATGGGGTATACATAGCAGTTAATAAATGGATATCGTCAAATTCACCGCTGCCGTCAGTACTCCATATCAAAGAATCGTACCCCGAGGCTGAGCCACTGAGCGGATACGCAATGCCTTCACAAACTGACCCGTCAACCCCAGCACTTACCGTCACCGGTTCGGTACCTGTTAAGCTAACCACTACCACTGTGGAATCTGTACAGGGAGATAACGGATGAACTGTCAGCAACAGTTCTACGTCACCTGTTTCGATGTCCGTATCGCCCGGTTCATAGACAGTACTGGCCGAAAACGGATCACTAAAACTGCCATCCCCCGTTGTACTCCATGCAAAAGAACTGTAGTGGAAGATTTCTGCGGATAAGGGAACATCGGAACCTTTACAGAAGGGAACCCCGGTTGGCGTGATAACTTCAGGCAAACCGGTGATTGTAAGCAGCAACGAATCCTCAACCGTTCCGGTATAAGGGGCTATGGCTGTGGCGCTGATCCGTAGCATCACATCACCTTTTTCCACATCATAAGAACCAGGTAAATAACTAATCTCCAGCTCATTGTCTCCATAAATAATCGATCCATCCCCATCACTCCACCATGATACCGAACTGTAACCACCTCCTGTGGCGGTAATCACAATACCATCCCCTTCACATACTATCCCATCATCCGGCATTATTATCCAAAGGTTATTCACAAAACTGATCACCAGGCTGTCTTCAGAAAATCCTTCACACGGACTAATTGCATACGCTCTCAGCTTCAGTGTTACATAACCCTTCTGCACATCGGCCTGGCCTGCAATATAGTGAGCTGTTGCAGAGGTAGAATCATCAAAGGTACCATCTCCACTGCTCAACCATAAAAGACTTGAATAATGAGCTGCTGTACCCGACAAACTTACCGGAGCAATTCCCGGATCCGTTATATCATCTCCTGCATTCACTGTTGGAGCCTGCTGAAAAGTTACATACAGTTCATCGATAAATCCCGCTGTAGTGCACTCCGCCAGAGGTTCAGCATGCAGCATCAGCGTAACACTGCCTGCTTCCAGATCTGCCGGACCTGGGGTATAAACCACCGACAGTTCATCCCAAACATTAAAGGTTCCGTCGCCCGGTCTGGTCCAGTATATATGCGAATAATCCCGGGCAGTAGCATGTATGATTACATCACTTCCGGCGCATACCGTCTGATCAGCGCCGGCATCACCATACGGAAGTCCTGCAAAAAACACATGATGTTCTGCGGTTATTAGTCCTTCACATGGCGATACCGGCATACCATCGAGGAACAGGGTAACCTGCCTGTTGGCTGTATCTTCAGCGCCTGGCTGGTAATAAGTTGTGGCTGAGGTGGCATCGGTGAAGCTTCCATCTCCCGAACTGCGCCATAAAACTGAAGAGACATTGCCCGTTATTGCCTGCAACTCAACCAGCGACGTTACACACACGGAATCTGAACCTGTAATGTTTACCTCCGGTGAGCCTGTTATGGTAACCAGCAAACTGTCCGTAATCGATTCTGTACAGGGCGCCAATGGGTAAACCGTTAGCCGTAACCATACCGATCCGTTTGTATGATCTGCTGATGATGGATGGTAATTCGTGGATAACGAGTCAGCATCATCAAATGTGCCACTGCCGACTGTTGTCCAAAGGACACTATCATAATTCTCTGAATAACCAGCAAGGGGTATCTCTGAACCTGTACAGATAACCTGATCAGGGCCTGCTTCAGCATTGACCCCTTCAAGCAGATCATAGATCACCAAGGAGGAATCCGTTCCGCAAAAGCCGGTTACCGTCAACTCAAGAGTCACGGAACCGCTGGTCATATCATTAGTGCCGGGTGTGTATTCCGGATGAAGTGCACTGATATCTGAAAATTCGCCGTCACCCTGACTCGACCAGACCAAACTTTCATAGCCTGATGCTGTGGATTCATTCAGAACAATTACACCGTTTTCAAGGCATCGTAAGCCGCCATCTCCGGCATGAACCTCCGGAAGGACCGGAAAACTCAGCAATACCGTATCCTGGATCGCGCCTTCGCAGGGATGCGCTGCACTCACCACCACTACCAGATGTACTTCCCCCACTATCATATCCAGAAAACTTGGTAAATACAGCGGATTGACTGCCGTATCATTGATCATCATCCCGGTGCCGTCATAGGTATACCAGATGATGCCGTCATAATTCTCAAACCACGGCTGGTCAAGATATAACGGCTCCAGATCACAAAGGTACAGATCATCCCCTGCACTGCCCGCCATACTACCGATAAACGACAGCTCAATATTTTCACTGGTTTCTCCACAAGCGTTGAGGGCTGTGAGGGTTAATACTACATTGCCCTGGGCAACATCGTCGTCCGAAGGCGTGTATTCGGTAACCACTGAAAAAGGATCACTGAAAATTCCGCTGCCTGTACTTGTCCACAGTACACTTTCATAGTCCGTCACCACTGGCTCAGGTACAATCGGTGTATTACCACAGGTAGCCAGAGTCAATTCCGTTTCAATTTCCGGTAACGGGTTAATAGTCAGAATCATACTTTCACTCACCTCACCACTACATACCCCGCTGCTAAAGGCAGTCAGGGTTAGCTGGACATCACCCAAATCAGCATCCGCTGGCGATGGGTTGTAAATAGCTGTTAATGAGTGGATATCATCAAATTCACCGCTGCCGTCAGTACTCCATGTCAATGAATCGTACCCCGAAGCGGAGCCGTTGAGCGGATATGCAAAGCCTTCACAAACTGACCCGTCAGCCCCTGCACTTACCGTCACCGGTTCAGTGCCTGTTAAGGTAACCACTACCACTGTGGAATCTGTACAGGGAGATAACGGATGAACCGTCAGCAACAGTTCTACCGAACCTGCTTCGATGTCCGTTTCGCCCGGTTCATATACAGTATTGGCCGATGACGGATCACTAAAACTGCCATCCCCGGTAGTACTCCATGCAAAGGAACTATAGCGGAAAATTTCAGCGGAAAGGAGAACATCTGAACCAATACAGAAGGGAACTTCAGAAAGTGTCTGAATACCTGGCACTTCCTGAATATTCAGAAGAATATCCGATGATAATGTGTCAATACATACTTCATTCGAAAATACCGTCACGGTCAATAATGCACTAAGATTTTCCTTATCAAGAACTCCGGGAGTATATAAGGATTCCAATGAATAAGGATCAGAAAAAACTCCATCCCCTCGGGTTGTCCAAAGTACTGACGAATAACCAGTTGAGCCGGCAGTTGCCTGGAACGGCTGGTCAATGCAGATCAGAGCCTCTGGTTGCACACTGAGTGTTAAGCAATCAGTAAGTGTCAGGGTCAGTTCATCCGAAACTATTTCAGGACAAGGCTCCATTCCTGTTACATAGAGCGTGATAAGGACGGATCCATTGCTTAAATCCTCATTACCATGAATATAACTGGTATTTAAACTGTGAGGTTCCGAAAATTCTCCATCACCGGATGTATGCCATTGAATTCCATTATTCGCTGAAGCAAATCCACTCAGGTAAACAGGTTTGTTTTTATAAAAAAGCATGTCAGATCCAGCATCTGCCTGTGTTTCAGGCAGGATGGATATATTAACCAAATCTTCTGTGGTGCCGTTACAAGGTAATGTATTTGTGGCTACAAGAGTCAATTGAAAATTCAGATTGGTTAAATCCTGCTGACCCGGGGTATAAACCGGATTCAAAATTCCCGGATTATTAAATTCTCCATCACCGCTGCTCTGCCAATAAAAACCATCAGCATTTTCAACAGAACCGGAGAGTTGTACTGCATCAGAAAAACAGACTGTTTGATCCTCACCGGCCACAGCCACAGCTTCCGGCTGACGGATCAACAGCAGGGTATCCACAAATGGGCTGGTACAGGGCGATTGAGGCATTGCGGTCAGTATTAATTTCACTGAACCGGATTGAGAATCGGAGATACCCGGAAAATATTCAGTGGTTAATTGACCGGGTGCATTGAAAGTACCATCTCCCTCAGTTGACCAGGTTATTGATTGGAAATGATGCGCAACACCATTTAGCTGAACCGGATCATCGCCACAAAATATTTTGTCAGTACCGGCATCGGCCATAGGTTTTTGCCTGACAGTCAGTTCAATCTGATCTTCCACTGGTAAATCACACGGACTAACAGGAAACACCCTCAAAACAAGCTGTGTGAGACCATTAAGAATATCGTCGCTTCCGGGATAATATATTGTATTTAACGCTTGCGGGTTTGAAAACTGGCCGTCGCCATTACTCAACCACCGAACAGCCGACAAGTTGTTGGCAATCCCATATAATTCTACTGGCTCGTTATCACAGGATAGTAAATCATCCCCGGCATTTGCAGACGGTTTCCCGGTAATAATTACCCACATTGTATCCTTGACTACTGAATTGCAGGGGTCACCGGAAACTGCAGTCAGTACCAGCTGTACTGAATCCTCTACAATATCCTGATCTCCGGGAAAATAATAAGTTATCAAAGAACTGGAATCACTGAAATAACCATCTCCGTCTGTAGTCCAGACAATGGTTTCATAATTCCCAGCACTTGCTTCCAACTGAGCATATTTTCCTTCACAGACTGTCTGATTCTCACCTGCATTCACGAAAGGATTATGAACGATTGTAACGTTCATTTCATCGGTTTGTATTAATTCGCAAGGTGCAATGGGTGTCACCAGGATTGTCAGATAAACCAATCCTGCAGTGATATCCAGTTCTCCCGGAAAATAAACAGTATTAAGTTGGGTGGAATCCTGAAAATGACCATCCCCGCTGGTGAGCCAGAGAATTCCTTCATAGGAAGTGGCGGCGGGATTGAGCACCACCACATCATCATCACAGATAACCTGGTCATCCCCTGCATCGATAACAGAACCGGGAGTCAGGGTCAGGATGAGAAAATCAACAGCAGGCGTTATACATGGGGAAACCGGAGATGCTGTAAGGGTCAGTTGAAGTTGACCCATTTCAATATCATCTTCGGATGGATTATATTGTGTAACTAAATCAGCAGGATCTGAAAAGGTACCGTTTCCGGATGAAGTCCAGGTAACCTCATAAAAGAACGATCCTGAACCTGCCACCGGAACGGGGTTAATACCACAGGCTGCGATGTCTCCGCCTGCAGAAACCTGAGGATTCTCAGTGATGGTTAACCTCACAGAATCACATACTTCAGTAGCACAGGGCGCCTGAGGTCCGGCACATAAGACGAGGAAAACGTAGCCGTTGGCTATATCAAGGGTGCCAGGGGTATATATCGTAACAGCAGATGAAGGATCCTCAAACTGGCCATCGCCTGTGGATGACCATGCTTCATACGAAGAATAATTGGTAAATCCCTCAAGAACTATGTTTTGTCCTACACATAAAGATTTATCTGATCCTGCATTGGCCATTGGGGATTTTGTAAGATAAATCACAGCAATATCATAATCAGTTACAAAACAGGGCGAAATGGCATAAGCAAAAAGCGTCACCTGAATACTTCCCTTGTTAAGATCCTGTATACTTGGATAATAAGTAGTATTTAACTCTGAAATACTGGTAAAAGTCCCGGTACCATTGCTCTTCCATTCCACAGAAGAATAATGATCGGCTGAACCCTGAAGATAAACCGGACCACTTCCACACACTGATTGATCATACCCTGCATCAGCTTCAGGATTTTTTACTATGGTCAGCGTTAACTGATCTGATGAAGCAACTGTACAGGGATTGACGGGATTAGCTGTCAAAGTTAAAGTTACACTACCCAGATTCCGGTCGTGAATGCTTGGAGTATAACTGGTGTTAACGTCTGATGAATCGGCAAATGTCCCGGTTCCGCTGGTTGTCCATAGAACTGACGAATAGTATTGTACCTCAGCATCTGAGAGCGCTGCAGAACTTCCTGCACAGATGGCTTTGTCGGCTCCGGCAAAGGTAAGCGGAGGATTTGAAAATGTGATGGACACACTGCTGATTGCCGATGTGTTGCAGGGAGCATTGGGGTTGGCGGTAAGGGTAAGAATTACCGATCCTGAATTAACATCCTGCTGACCTGGATAATAGACCGGATTAAGGGTGTTGACCTGGGTAAAATATCCGGTTCCCCCGGTTGTCCATAATAAGCTCGAATAATGAGATGCATCAGCATTTAATTGAACAGGCGAACTACCGCACACCGATTGGTCAGTGCCGGCACTGACAGACGGAGATTTGACAAAACCCAGAATAAAACCGGAGGTTTTGGGGGTGATGCAGGGCGCTTGCGGATAAGCTGTCAGGGTTAGGGTAACAAATCCTGACTGAATATCAGCCGTTGAAGGGCTGTATACCGGATTCAGTATTCCGGTATTGTTATAAGTACCTGTTCCCGAAGTGGTCCATAATAACGACGAGTACCCTGAAGCTGAAGAAGTTGTAATGAAGAAGGATGAACCCTCACATACCGGGGCATCCTGTCCGGCAAACACAACAGGTTCTTTCACCAGGGTAAGTACGAGAAGGTCGGTGACATTTTGTGTGCATGGAGTCTGGGGAGAGGCGCTCAAAGTTATAGTAATATTGCCTGTATTAATATCAGTAACAGATGGATGGTAAATTGTATGGAGACTATCCGGATGGGTGAAATATCCGGTTCCGCTTGTGGACCAGGAAACCGCAGAAAAGTAATCAGCTTCACCCTGTAAAGGCACCGGAGAGGTTCCACAGACTGACTGATCTGGACCTGCGTGGGCAGAGGGCTTATGTGTAAAATTTACAACCATGAGATCCGAAACCGGTATGGTACAGGGGGAAACAGGATATGCAGTAACCGTTAAACTCACCGGACCATTCATATAATCCGTTCCCGCGGGATGATATGTCGTTGACAACAAAGACGGATTGCTGAAGAATCCGTCACCCGATGACGACCAGTTAACCCCTGAGAAAAATGACCCTTCAGCATATACTGTAACCGTTGAATATTCGCAAACCATCTGATCAATACCGGCATATATTTCAGGCTCCGTCTGGCGGATCACATTCAAGGAATCGATGGCCGGGATTGTACATGGACTGACAGGATTCACCTGAAGCAGTATCAAAACTGCCTGAGATAGCTGATCATTTGCACCCGGAATATACTCAGTATTAAGTCCCTGAGAGTTTGAAAATGTTCCATCGCCTGTTGTGAGCCATTGAATTCCGGAGTAATTTTGTGCAGTTCCTGTTAAACTTACACTGTTATTTCTGCAGAATGACAGGTCAGTGCCTGCATTAGCCACCGGTTTTCGATGAAATGTGACGGTCAGTTCATCACTCATATCACCCAGACAGGGTGAAGTAAACTGAACTTCCATGGTTATTGTTACACTTCCTGCTTCGATGTCATCAGGGGAGGGATGATAGACCGGCATCAGACTGGTAATATTTTCAAAAGTTCCGTTACCAGTGGTTTGCCAGTAAACTGAAGCATACTGCGATACTGTTCCTGAAAGAAGCACCGGGGAAACATCACAATTCTGACGGTCAGAACCGGCATCAACCGCCGGGAAATACCTCCGTATAAGCTTCAGGGTATCCACAACAGCCACCTGACACGGATTAACAGGATAGGCAAACAGATAAAGCTGTATGTCAGCCTGTGCAGTATCTGATACAGACGGATAATAAACCGCATTTAAACTGAGATTCTGACTTATATTTCCGGTACCACTGGTCACCCAAAAAACCGATGAAAAATCTGAAGCAGATCCGTTAAGCTGAACCGGTGAAAGGCTGCAGAAATTTATGTCGGCACCCGCATTGGCTACCGGCAGTTTTCGAATTATTATTCTTACCTGATCGCTAAACAGGATGGCCGGATTTGAAAATTCTGCCGTCAGTGTAAAATCAACATATCCGGTATTGATATCAGCGGGGGAGAAATGGTATGTTGGATTAATCACAGAATCATTTGAAAAATAACCAGTGCCTGAGGTCGTCCAACCCACTCGCAGGCTGTTGTCCGCCTGTGCAGAAAAAGTATAGCTGACCGGTGCACACAGGGTGTCGTCAACACCGGCTGTGAAATTGTTTTGAAAATATTTAACCAGACTGACAGTATCAACCACAGGCAAAGTACAGGGAGATATGGAATAACCAATTAACCGAACCGTAATTGTATCTTTACTCATGTCATCTCCGGCCGGAAAATAATAAGGAGTCAAACTATTTAAGGGTTTTATATTGCCATCACCATTTTCGGTCCAGGCAAAACTGCTGAAATTGGTAACCGTACCCGATAAAGGGATGGAATCAAATGATGAAAAATACTGATCCTCTCCTGCGTTTACTACCGGCAGTGGTCTGATAACCAGGTTGATTGAACCGGTGGCAGGATTGGTACAAGGTGAATACGGGAAAGCATTCAGGGACAAGCTTACTGTACCACCTGTCCGATCATTCTCTCCGGGGATATAGGTGGTGGTCAAAGCGGCAGGATTAATAAAAGTGCCGTCACCAGAAGAAGTCCATAAAACCGAGTTTTGATTGTTGGCATTACCACTGACATTAAATGTGGTGGTGGCGCAGATAGTTCCACCGGTTCCGGGATTACAGGTAGGTGCTTTCCGGAATGATACCTTTATTATATCAGTGGCCGGAGCGGTACAGGGTGTAACAGGCTGCACCGTTACCACGAGGTTTACATAACCGATAACGAGATCATAAGTACTGGGCGAATAAACCGGATTCAGAACAGTTGGGTCATTGAAGGAGCCTGGCGTTCCACCGCCCGAGCGTGTCCAAAGAACGGAAGAAAAACCGGTAGCCGTTGCATTAAGCTGCACAGGATTATCGGTGCAAGCCCAGAAATCATCCCCTGCAAATACATTTGCCAGGGGTACTATATTTAAAGTAGTTGAATCGGTTACACTTCCCTGACAGGGATTATTGGCAAATGCGGTAAGAAAGAGTTTTATGGCAGGCGTCACTTTGTCGGTTGGACCAGGCGTATATACGGTATGCAGAGCGCCGTTATTGCTAAATGTACCGTCACCGGAAGTGGTCCATAACAGGGAGCTGTAATTGGATGCAACATCCCCTGTGGTAGTAAATGTTTTGTTTGAACATATGGTACCATCATCGCCTGCTTCAACAGCAGGGGCGTTAAATATAGATACTTTAACGTAATGGGATGAAGTATTGTTTCCGTTATTGATGGTTATATTGTATCTGGTAGTTTGCGTCAGGCTCACAACAGGATTTGGGACATTTGAAGTAAATCCGGCAGGTGTACTGGTCCAGGAATAGGTCACCAAGCCATTGGCGCCGGTTACCGTTGCATTCAGCTGTGAGGTTCCTGAAAGGCAATGTGAGGAAGGAACAGCTGAGGCAACAACATCCAATACAAAGTTCAAATACATATTGGTTACTTTGTGAATGCCCAAACCATTGAATTTTCCGGATGTATTGCAACCCTGACAAGTGCCATACTGAACATTGGTTACATCATAGGCCTTGTTTTTTGAATAGTCAAAAATTTTAAATTTGATGACTTCATTGTATGAAAACCCATCTTTGTAAGGCGTATAAGGGTCATCTCCAAAAAAACCAAAGAGCAGTCCGGCAGGATCCCATTCACCAGCTCCGGCACAGTGCTGGACACCCTGAACATCGGTATAGAATACTCCAATCCAGTCACCGGCTTCAATGGGTACTCCGTTAATCCTTGGATTAGCTGTTGCTTCAATTTTTGCATAGGCAAAATTCCCCGTATTAACAGGCACTTCCCAATCAGTTGGCCATGGATTCAAAGTCTGGATATTTGGCTGTATTAATGTATCTGGCTCAGTACCTGGTAACATTGCCGTATTAGTGGCTCCATGGGCAGTACCCGGGTTTATAATTAAACAGAGAAGAATTATAACTGATGACAAGTGGATGGAAGTGGATTTTCGGATGATAAAGTAAAGCTTAGTCATACTGTAGTATATTGGTTATAATTAGGTCTGAAACAATTACTGATCCAATGGCCAGTATATAGAAATGTGTCATCAACTTTCTATTGTCTGAACTACATTCAAAACCTGTACTTGACAATCAGATTGTGCAGAGTTTTACATTTCTATTAATAAGAGCTACAAATTTAAAAAGAAATTTTACCAAGCATCACAAATGCCGGCTTACAATTTCAAACCAGTTAAATTTTTTAGCACAATCCTAACAGTCAAACAACAAATATTTTGTTGTATCCTATATAGACATTCAGTTTTAACAAGGCTAAATTCGTTAAATACCTCAAATAGTAAACCTTCTTCCACTTACAATTTCCAACAATAAAAAGAGGAGAAGTTTTTTAGACTTCTCCTCTTTCATTTATTTGTGCCCGGAACAGGACTCGAACCTGCACAACCGTTCGGTTACTAGTCCCTGAAACTAGCGCGTCTACCAATTCCGCCATCCGGGCTTCAGGGGCGGCAAAAGTATAATTTTTTTTTATACTGACAACGTTTTATTAAATTTTTCTGCCTGGATACACTTTCAGGGAAGATTCAATGCATCGCATGGCATTTTTCAGGTCTGATATATTTAATACATAGCTGATTCTCACCTCATTCAGCCCACGTCCTTTGGTTGAATAAAAACCAGTAGCCGGGGCAAGCATAACCGTCTCTCCCCCGTCATTGAACTCCTCAAGTAACCATTGGCAATACCTGTCGGAATCATCAATCGGAAGCCTGGCCACCACATAAAAGGCGCCAGCCGGATTTGGGCAGTATGCTCCTTCGATTTTATTGATAGATTCAACTACCACATTTCTTCTCTTGTGATATTCATCCAGAACTTCTGTAAAATAGCTGTCAGGGGTATCAATGGCTGCTTCAGAAGCAACCTGGCCGAAAGTAGGCGGGCTTAAACGGGCCTGGGCAAATTTAAGAGCGGTTGCAGTGACCTCCCTGTTTTTCGAAGCCAACCATCCCACTCTGGCTCCACACATGCTGTATCTCTTCGAAACCGAATCAATCAGGATCGTATTTTGCTCTATGCCTTTCAGATACATGACTGAATGATGTTTCTTACCATCATACACAAATTCACGGTATACTTCATCAGCAATAATATATAGATCATGTTTCAGCGCCAGTTCTTTAAGCACATTCAATTCTGATTCCGAATACAGGTACCCGGTGGGATTATTCGGGTTACAAACCAGAATCGCTTTAGTTCTGTCAGTTATTGACTTTTCAAACTCTTCAATCGGAGGTAAAGCAAATCCAGTCTCAATACTGGAGTTGATGGGTTTTACCCGGATATTGGAATTGATCGCGAAACCATTGTAATTGGCATAGAATGGCTCCGGGATAATGACTTCATCACCTGGATCCATAATGGTTTGCATGGTAAAAAGCAAAGCTTCAGAGGCTCCGGCGCTTACGATGATTTCATCCGGTTCCAGAAAAATATTGAACTTCCGGTAATAAGCCGATAATCTTTTCCGGTAATTGGCCATCCCTGCCGAATGACTGTACTCTATCACTTTGGAATCAAACTTTTTTACAGCATCCAGCGCCAACTCCGGCGTTTTGATGTCCGGCTGTCCTATATTCAGGTGATACACCTTAATTCCTTTACTTTTCGCAATATCGGAATAAGGAACAAGCTTGCGGATGGGTGAAGCAGGCATCATCCTGCCTTTGTCAGAAATTTTTGGCATATATAAGAGCTATTAAAAAAAAACCCGGTTAATTAACCGGGCAAAATTGAGAAATTTTTCTCAGAAAATGAAGCGTAAAGCTAATTATTTTTGTCCTACAGTTTTAGGTTTCTCAGGAGTCGGTGTGTTAGCCGGAGGATTTTCAACGGTACCGGTTATTTTCAGAACTGTGGTAGCAGTTTTGGCATTGGATGTAACCGTTACGGTTTTATTGATAGGTCCCGGACGGTTAGTCTTATATTCAACTTTTATGACTTCAGATTTTCCGGGAAGAATCGGTTCCCTGGGCCATGAAGGTACAGTACATCCACACGAAGATCTCACATTGGTCAGAATAAGTGGCTCTTTTCCGGTATTGGTAAACTTAAATTCGCAATTGCCATTACCATTGTAAGGAACAGTTCCATAATCATGAACTGTTTTTTCGAAAGTGATTTCAGGTGCATTCGGATTAACAACTGCCTGCTGAGGAGTACTCTCCTGCGCATTTAGAACGGCTAATCCAAAAAACAACATCAGTGATAGAAAAGCTAACTTTTTCATAGATAGAAATTTATGTTAAACATTATATTGAACTCCCCATAATTAAATGATCAGCAAAGATATATATTTTTATTCCAATCATTTTTTTGGCGCCGAAAAATTATCTAATTTTATGCCAAAACGAATTTAATGTTACTTTTGTTCATCTTTTTTTTAATTAAATGCTGTTGATTATTTGTGATCATAATTCATCTCCTGCCAAACATGACTAAAACTATTTCGATTGCCGGCTTATTCTTTGCACTGTGTCTTTCCATTGCAGGGTTTTCACAGACTTATTATTACTTTCAGGATAGTCCTGACCCCGACCTCTATGACTATAGCTGGATGGAGGTAACCAGCCCCAGCCAGCTTGAACGGAAAGGTTCCGATTTAAGAAGGTTTCCGGTTGAAAGCCAGACTCCTGCACATCAGGGGCTTAATTCGCTCCGGTTAAAATGGACTTCACAATCCGGAGGCGACTGGGTAGCCATTGCCGCCGGACTTAACTGGACCGATAAAAACATTTCAGACACGGATACGGTTTCATTCTGGGTTTTTGCCCAAAACGGGCTTAACCAGGAACATTTTCCCAAACTTTTTTTCGAAGATGTTCAAAATAACAAGTCGGTTATGATTGGAATCAACGGCTACACCCAAAATCTTGCTGCAGGTATTTGGACAAAAATTAAAATGCCCATGTCACCATTTATTAATGGAGCCAATCCTGTCGACTTCACTAAAATCAAAACCATTGGCTTTGCCCAGAATGCAACAGATGGTCAGGAGCATACATTATATATTGATGACATGCTGGTTTACAAAGGAGATGGCACATCTCCCCCTGTAAGCGTACCTGATGATTTGACGGTTACTGCCTTTCAGAAACATGCCTTTTTGCGGTGGACGAAAAGCCCAGAAACGAATGTTGGAGGCTATGAAGTTTATTTTTCATCGGATGGAGGACAAAACTACAGTTTAAAAAAAGTAGTTCCGGCAGAAGATAATTTGTGTACCGATTATATGATAAACTTAAGTCCCGGTACCGAACTAAGGTATAAAATCAGGGCATTTAATGAGGCCGGTGATCCAACAGCATTTACCCCTGAAGTGATTGCAGAAAGCCGTGCTTTAAGTGATGATGAATTGCTCGATATGGTTCAGGAAGCTACGTTCAGGTATTTCTGGGATTTTGCCCATCCGGTAAGCGGACTGGCCAGGGAAAGAAATTCATCAGGTGATGTGGTCACTTCCGGGGGATCAGGTTTTGGTATAATGGCGATTTGCGTTGGCGTTCACCGGAATTTCATTACCCGGGTTGAAGGCGTTGAACGAATGCTGAAAATAGTGAATTTTCTCGAAACAGCCGACCGGTTTCATGGAGCCTGGCCCCATTGGCTGAATGGAAATACCGGCGATGTGGTTCCGTTCTCTGCTCAGGATAACGGCGGCGATCTGGTAGAAACTGCTTTTTTGGTGGAAGGATTGCTGGCTGCCAGACAATTCTTCGATCAGTCGAATGAAAATGAAAACCTGCTCAGGGAAAAAATTACCACCTTATGGGAATCGGTAGAATGGAACTGGTACACCCGTGGCGGACAGAATGTGCTTTACTGGCACTGGTCACCCAATTATGGATGGGCAATCAACATGCAGATTAAAGGACCGAATGAGTGCATGATTGTTTACCTGCTGGCCATTGCCTCTCCCACGTATCCGGTTTCATCTTCACTGTATCATTCAGGATGGGCAGGATCATCCTATTATCTTAACGGCAGAACCTTTTACGGACATAAAATATTTGTTGGCTGGGATTATGGCGGGCCGCTGTTCTTCACTCATTATTCATTCCTCGGTTTTGATCCAAGAAACATCAAAGATATCTATACCAATTATTTTAACAATAACCGTAATATCTCATTGATTCACCGGGATTATTGTGTTGCCAACCCACGCAATCATACCGGTTACGGGGCCAATTGCTGGGGACTGACTGCCAGTGACGATCCCAATGGCTATACAGTACACGAACCCACCTCAGGCCGTGACAACGGTACCATTACCCCAACAGCAGCCCTGTCAGCATTTCCCTATACACCAGATTATTCCATGGATGCCCTGAAGCACTTTTATCTTGATCTCGGCAATAAAACCTGGGGTAATTACGGGTTTTATGATGCCTTTAACCAAAAGCTTAACTGGTATGCCACTTCCTATCTGGCTATAGATCAGGGACCCATCATTGGAATGATAGAAAATCACAGAAGCGGATTATTGTGGAACCGGTTTATGGCAAATCCTGAAATTCAACCGGCACTCAGCGCTATGGGATTTGTGACCGATCCCAACTCCATCAGTCCGCCTGATAATGATCCTTTTCAGGCTGTTATTCAACCCAATCCGGTTACGGAATCAACCAAACTTCACCTGACTTTGGAAAGCCAGGAAATTATAACGGTTGTTTTAACTGATATAACCGGGAGCGTTATCGGGTTTCCTGTTAAAAATGAGCGTCTTGCCCCAGGAACGTACTTCTTTCAATTACCATTGGCGAATCTATCCAAAGGGGTATATCTTATCAGGGTTGAAACAAATTCTTCTTCAAAAAACATAAAAATACTCAATTTAGAATAAAAGAGAAAAAAAAATGATACTTTTGAGGACAATTTTAAAAATCATTCTTACTTTTGTGGGCTGATGTTTTTTGCATTATTTTTGTAACAAATTATACCATTAACTAAATTTTAAATTCTATGAAAAAAGTCTTACTATCACTTGTAATTCTGTTAACCTTAGGCCTGTGGACAAACGCCCAGGTCATTGAAAATTTCGAGCCCCTCACCATGAACCTTTTCTCAGGCGGAGCCAATGGTTCACTGAGTTTTGTAGCCAATCCGGATGCATCCGGTATCAATACCAGCGGTTATGTTGGCAAAATGGTCCGTGGCGCTGATGGAGATCCCTGGGCAGGTTGGTATGCCACCATGGATGTTCCTGTCAATGTTACTGACAACAAGTATGTTCACGTTAAAGTGTGGAAACCCCGTATCAGCCCCGTAGTTTTTAAATATGAAGGCGCTGTGAACTCCGGAGATGTTTACTCCATGAATCCTCAAACGCTGGTAAATCAGTGGGAAGAATTGGTGTTTGATATGAGTGTGGTCTCCGGTGATTATGTAAAAATAGTTTTGATTCCTGACTTCCTGAGCCCTGTGGGTCTGACTGAAGACATCACCCTTTATTTTGATGATCTTTATGCCAACAATGATCCTACTGTTGGAAGCGCACCTGTTCAGATTTTTGAAAACTTCGAGCCCATTCCCCTGAACCTGTTGCTTGGCGGAGCTGAGGATCAAAGTAATATGTCGGTAGTTCCGAACCCCGATATGACAGGAGCCAACATCAGCAATACCGTTTGTAAATTCGTGCGTGATAAGGACGGTGTGCCCTGGGGCGGTTTCTGGTCATCGCTGCCCACCCAGATAGATGTAACTACTAATAAGTACATCCACGTAAAGGTTTGGAAACCCCGTTTAACCGAGATTAAATTCAAAATCGAAGGCGGCGCTGCCGGCACTATCGAGATCCCCAGTATGAATCCTCAAACCAAGGTAAACGAATGGGAAGACATTGTTTTTGATTTCAGTGATAAAACAGGTCTCTACCCCATCATTGCCTTCCTCCCTGACTTCTCAGATCCTGTAAACCTGACTGAAGATATCGTTATCTACTTTGATGATATTCTTCTTAACAACGATCCTACCCCTATCGGACCTCCTTCCCAAAAAATCAGTGTTGATATGACCGAATCAGGAATGACAGCCGGATCACAGGTTTGGATAGCAGGCGCTTTAGGCGGTATTCACGGTACCTGGGCTGAACCCGGAACCAATCCCAACAATGAAATGTTAGATCCGGAAGCTGATGGCATTTATACCATCACTTTAAGCCTCCCTGAAGGTCTGGTAGCTTTCAAATTCTTCTGGGGAACCGGTTGGGGCAATGGAGATCCTGCACCGGGTGGCGACAGAACCCTGCAACTTACCAACAATATGGAGGTGATGTACAAATGGGGTCAGGACGGAGTTGTTGGACCTCCCAGCGTGAAATTCACCGTTAATATGTCCTACCAAATTGAACAGGGCAATTTCAACGCAGCTACTGATTATGTAGATGTAGCCGGATCATTTAATGGCTGGAATGGTGAAAACCATCATTTAACTGCTGATGGCGATGGAAAATACAGCATTACAGTTCCTGATTTTGTTGAAGGTGAAACCATTGAATTCAAATTCCGTATCAACGGTAACTGGGATACTTCTGAATTCCCCAATGGCGGTCCTAACCGTACTCATGTTGTGGTAGGCGGATTGAATGAAATTGATGTTTGGTACAATGACGAAGCTTCCTCGATAGAAGATGTTACCGGCAAATTTGTGAGAACTTTCCCGAATCCTGCCAATAACACCGTTACGATTACCAGCACCATTAATGTTCAGGACATTACCATCTATAACATTAATGGTCAAGTTGTTAAATCCTACACTGTTGATTCCAATATTTCAACCTTTGTGGCTGATGTTTCAGATCTTACCACCGGTCTGTATTTCATCAAAGTTTCCGATGGACGTACATCCTACGGAACCAAGATGTTGAAAGATTAATTCTGACTAAAAATAATTTGGAGAGGCTGTCTGGAATTGAGACAGCCTCTTTTTTTTATTAATCTTTTTTATGATTTAAAGTGACATCTTAAATCGCATTAATCGATACCTTTGCACACTTTTTTTTGCAAACCAAATTAAATAATCAAATGGCTGATGTTACTATCGACACCAGTGTTCTTAACGGAAAGCGGCTCTATTACAGTTTTCTGGCAGGGGCACAGAGATTATTTGAAAATCAAACCCATCTTAATAATATTAATGTATTTCCGGTAAGGGATGCCGATACAGGAACCAATCTTGCATCAACCCTCCGGTCCGTAGTGGATACTTTTATTCCAACAGACAACATTAAAGTTACATTTTCTGCGATTGCGGATGCGGCTCTCGTTGGTGCCCGGGGAAATTCAGGGATCATATTCGCCCAGTTTCTGTATGGAATCAGTAATGAAATCAAACAAGACGATAATATTACTGTAAAAGAATTTGCCACTGCTTTGAAAAATGCCTTCAGATATGCCTATGAATCCATAGCCAATCCGGTTGAAGGAACTATTATTACAGTAATGCGTGAATGGGTAGAATACATCTACCAATTGAAGGATTACATCGACGATTTCAATAAACTGATCATTGAATCATACAATAAAGCTAAGGAAGCACTGCTCGATACCCCTAAAAAACTCGAAATCCTGGCCAAATCCAATGTAGTGGATGCAGGTGCAAAAGGTTTTGTTTTTTTTCTTGAAGGCATGATCGATTTCTTTAAAAGTGGTGAGCTGAAAACCATTGTAAAAGCCAGAACATCTGTTAAATCCCTTATAACTGACGCTGCGGCTGTATCCCATGAAGACATTACTTTCAGATATTGTTCAGAAGCTTTGATTGTAGGCGAAAAGATTGATAAGGAAAAAATCAAAAGGGCAGTGGAACCATACGGTGACTCACTGGTTATAGCCGGTTCATCGCAAAAGGTCAGGCTACATATTCATACCGACCAACCTGAAATCGTTTTTTCAAATCTGGCCCGGTATGGTTCCATCACCTATCAGAAAGTTGACGATATGGTAATGCAGAACCAGGTAACCGAAAACAGGAAATGGCCGGTTGCCCTGATGACAGACTCCACCTGCGATTTACCTGAGGATATCATCGAAAAGTACCAAATCCATGTAGTACCTTTAAGTGTTCATTTCGGGGACACTTATTTCCTTGACAGGGTAACCATAAAACCCAATGTTTTTTATAACATGCTGGTTAACTCCAAAGTGTACCCTTCAACCGCACAACCCTCCTATAAAGATTTCATTAATAAATACAGTTATCTTGGTTCTTTATACGATTCAATCATTGCCACTCATCTCAGCAAAGAAATGAGCGGAACTTTTTCCAACAGTTTCAAAGCTTCAATCAGTGTTAGCAAACAGATCGACACGCGTATTGATGTAGTAAATTCCAAACGGCTTTCCAGCGGTCTGGGGATTTTGGTCCTAAGGGCCGCAAAGGCTCTCGAAGAGGGAATGACACACGATGAGCTGGTAGCCAGACTCAATGAATGGTCAGGAAAAACCCGCATGTTTGTAACCAGCAAAACCATAAAATATATGGTGAAAAGTGGCAGGGTACCAGCATTCAAGGGAGCCATCGGAAAATTCCTCGGTGTAAAGCCTGTGGTAAAAGTGGACGATTCCGGAAAATCAGAATTGTTTGGAAAACCTTTTACGGAGAAAGCATCGATGTTACTTGTCATGAAGAATATCCGCCGGTTACTTGAAAAAGAAAAATTGTGGGGTTATGCTATCAGCCAGGCACAGAATGAAAAATCCGCACAGTGGTTTGCTGATGAAATTGAAAAAATATCCGGTAAGAAACCTGAATTCATCTCAGCCTGCTCGCCGGTTTTAGGCACCCATACCGGACCAGGTGTGGTTGGACTAAGTCTTATGTTGGAATAATATCTCTCATTTCCATGTAAAAGGGACGTGTAAAGGCCATCAAAACTGCCTGTTTGCCACATAGCCCATAGAACATTCAGATTCACAAAGAAATAATCTCCGTAATTTTCTTTGTGAATCATTTATTTAGAGAGTGTTTGACAATAATTGTTTTATATGATCGCCTCTTTTTTTCTATCAGATCTCTTAATAAAACATTTTATTTTAATTTAGCGGGAAATATTATAATTCTGAAATTGTTCTTCACATGATCAATCGCGAACTTATTAACCCGGAAAGCATTGTAGTCGTTGGCGGATCAAATGACACCTCGAAGCCTGGCGGAAAAATACTAAAAAACATTATTGAAGGAGGTTACAGAAAGCCCATATTTGTCATCAATCCAAAAGAGACGGAGGTGCAGGGGATGGTCAGCTATCCATCTGTCGGGCAAATACCGGATGCAGATCTGGCCATCATTGCCATAGCAGCCAAATATACCTTAGCGACTATTGAAACGCTCGCGTACACCAAAAAGACAAAAGCTTTTATCATTCTGTCAGCCGGATTCAGTGAAGAAAGTGAAGAGGGAAAAATTCTGGAACAAAAGATAACAGAAATTGTGGCTTCAGTTAACGGCAGCCTGATTGGTCCCAACTGTATCGGAATACTTACACAATTTCATCACAGCGTTTTTACTGAACCCATACCGAAATTTGATCCCAAAGGGGTCGATTTTATTTCAGGATCAGGTGCTACAGCCGTTTTTATCATGGAATCAGCCATTCCGAACGGAGTGACCTTTTCATCCTTGTTTTCGGTGGGAAACAGTGCCCAGATTGGAGTAGAAGAAGTACTTGCCTATCTCGATGAAACCTTTGATCCGGAACTCTCGTCACGAGTAAAGATATTATATGTAGAAAGTATCAATAAACCGCAGCTTCTGCTGAAACATGCCGTTTCGCTGATCCGGAAGGGTTGCAGGATTGCCGCTGTAAAGTCGGGAGCATCCGAAGCGGGAAGCCGTGCTGCCTCCTCGCATACCGGAGCCCTTGCCAGCTCAGATGTGGCTGTGGATGCTCTGTTCAGAAAAGCTGGAATTACCCGGTGCTATGGACGAAATGATCTGATTACCACAGCTTCCGTCATGCTTCATCCTGAGCTCAAAGGTCCCGGGATTGCAATTATAACGCATGCCGGCGGACCCGCGGTGATGCTAACCGATGCCTTATCGAATGGCGGACTGAAAGTACCATCACTGAGTCATCACCCTGCATCTCCGGCGTTGCTTTCTCAACTTTTTTCCGGCTCATCGGTAGCCAATCCCATTGATTTTCTGGCCACAGGAACCGCTGCCCAGTTAAGTGCCATCATCGATCACGTGGATCAAAAATATAACGACATTGACGGAATGGCAGTTATCTTTGGAACACCTGGTTTGGTAAAGGTGTTTGACGCCTATACGGTGATTGATGAAAAAATGAAAACCTGTACCAAGCCGATCTTTCCCATTTTACCATCTGTTACTACTGCAAAGGAGGAAGTGGATTTTTTCCTTTCGCAAGGCAGGATTAATTTCCCGGATGAGGTACTATTCGGACAGGCGCTTGCCAAGGTATATCATACACCCAAACCTGCTGTCAGTGAAGCGCCGGTGAATGACATTGATTTTGAAAAAATCAGAAACATCATAGTTAAAAGCGAAAACGGATACCTTAGCCCTGATAAAATCCAGATTCTACTGGATGCCAGCGGAATACCCCGTGCCGGTGAAGCAGTGGTTAACAACCGCGAGGATGCTGCCGAACAAGCTGCCAGTCTCGGATTCCCGGTTGTAATGAAAGTAATTGGACCCATACATAAGTCGGATGTTGGCGGAGTGAGGCTCAATGTAAAAACAGTTGAAGAAGCAAAAACCGAGTTTGACAGGATGATTCAGATCCCTGACACTACTGCCATTCTTATTCAGCCCATGCTTTCCGGAACTGAGCTTTTTGCCGGTGCGAAATATGAGCCCAAATTCGGGCATATGGTGTTATTTGGAATGGGAGGTATCTTTATAGAAGTTTTTAAAGATGTTACCTCAGCTTTATGCCCGCTCAGCAAGGCGGAAGCTGTTGAAATGATACGGAATATCAAGTCCTACAAGATCATTCGCGGCGTAAGGAATCAGGCCGGCATTGATGAAAACAGGCTGGTTGAAATACTGTTACGATTGTCAGCCTTACTCAAGGCAGCGCCTGAAATTGCCGAGCTGGATCTCAACCCGTTGCTGGCCTCATCAACCTCTGTAATTGCCGTTGATGCCAGAATAAGAATCGAAAAAAATCAGGACAAATTAAACTAATATGGCAAGAATCGTTGTGATGGGCGCCGGCGTATCCGGACATACCGCCGCTCTTTATTTACGCAAAAAACTAAGCCGGCATCATGAAGTTGTTGTGGTGAGCCCCAACAGCAAGTACCAATGGATTCCTTCCAACATCTGGGTTGGAATTGGACAAATGACCCCAAAACAGGTAACGTTCCCGCTTGAACCGGTTTATAAAAGGAAAAATATCGGATATCAACAGGCAAAAGTGGTTTCCATTCATCCTGAAGGAGATGGAATGCATAAAAAGCCATTTATAAAAGCGGAGATAGTAACCGATCCTAAAAAAGGAGAAATTATCCTGATTGAATATGATTTTCTGGTGAATGCAACTGGTCCGAAACTCAACTTTGAAGCCACTGAAGGTCTTGGACCTAACGGATTTACCGAATCAGTTTGTACATTTGGTCATGCCGAACATGCCTGGATCAAACTGCAGGAATCTCTTTACAAAATGGCAAAAGGTGAAAAGCAGCGATTTGTGATAGGAACCGGACATCCGATGGCTACCTGCCAGGGTGCCGCTTTTGAATATGCGCTTAATGTGGCTTTCGAGATCAATAAAAGGAAACTGAATCACATGGCCGAAATCACCTGGCTCACTAATGAATATGAACTGGGTGATTTTGGAATGGGTGGCGCGTTCATTAAAAAAGGCGGTTATGTTACTTCTACCAAAGTATTTACCGAATCCATCCTATCAGAATATGGGATTAACTGGATAAAAAGAGCCGGTGTTACCAAAATTGAGCCCGGCATTATCCATTATGAAACCCTTGATGGAGAAAAAAATGCCATAGAATACGATTTTTCGATGCTGATTCCGTCATTCTCCGGAGTTGGAATGAAGGCTTACAACAAAGCTGACGATGAGATCACCAATACCCTTTTTGCCCCAAACGGATTTATGAAGGTTGATGCCGATTATAACACCAAACCCTTTGAGCATTGGTCGGTTGATGACTGGCCTTCGATTTATAAAAATCCATCGTATGACAATATTTTTGCCTGTGGTATTGCCTTCGCACCCCCCCACCCTATCTCAAAACCGATGCAGAATAAAAACGGACTTAACATATTTCCCACCCCGCCCAGAACGGGAATGCCTTCAGGAATAATGGGAAAAATAGTAGCCCTGAACATTGCACACATCATCACCAAAGGGAAAAATGAATACCCGCATAAAGCTTCTATGGGAAAAATGGGAGCAGCCTGCATCATTTCATCCGGGTACGGAATCAGAGATGGCATGGCCGCCACCATGACGGTATACCCGGTGGTTCCTGATTTCCAGAAGTATCCGGAATGGGGCAGGGATATTAAATACACTATGGGAGAACCAGGTCTGGCCGGGCACTGGATCAAACTGCTGCTACATTTCATGTTTATGTATAAAGCCAAAGGCAAACCCTTCTGGTCGCTGATACCTGAATAAATCTTTTATTAACTTCGATACAATTAATATTATGATCAATAAAAATATCGTAAGGGGCTACAAAGACGAAGCCTATCCGCCCATGCCGACCAAAACCACCAAATTCTGGAGGAAATTCTTCCCCTGGCAGATGGTGCGATTCTTCATACTTAATTTGAAGATAATGAGGATAGTGGTGGGTGGACACTCTTAAGAATTAGCAATTAGCAATTAGCAATTAGCAATTGAAAATACAAATTATAAATTATAAATTATAAGTTATAAATTGAAATACAATCAGTTAGGTTTGGTTTGTAGGGAATCCTTGAATCGTTGAATCTTTTAGTATTGGAAAAACTCATATAAATATGATAAAGCAATTGATTTTTACGATTGTGCTGATGATGACCCTGATATTATTCGGGTACACGGTGAGGCTGTTTTACCGGCGTTTTAAGGTTACAAAAGCATATACTTTAAAAGATTGGGGGCTAAGAATCGGGTTAATGCTAAAGGTGGCCATAGGGCAGACCAAGATTTTCCGGTTCCCGGTTGTGGGATTGTTTCATGCTCTTGTTTTCTGGGGATTTATTCTCATTACCTTTGGCAGTCTTGAAATGGTTTTCGACGGAGTGGCGGGTATTCACCGCACTTTTTCATTTCTGGGAGGATTTTATAATTTCCTGATTGGCGCCGGGGATATTTTCGGCTATCTGATCTTTTTTCTGATAATAGTTTTTCTGATCCGCCGCTTAGCCATCAGGGTTAACCGGTTTTACGGCACTGAAATGAAACCGGTTTCAAAAACCGATGCCAACCTGTCGTTACTGACCATTCTGTTATTAATGGTATCACTCATTGGAATCAACATCTGTTATCTGGGCTATCAGCAGTCAACCATGCAAATGGTGGAAGGAGCCTACCCGCTAAGTCAGCATCTCACCGGTTGGGTACTCACTGAATCGCCAGCTACACTGTGGGCTTGGCATGAGGTGTTCTGGTGGACACACATTCTGCTTATATTTGCCTTTGCTAATGCGCTGCCCTATTCCAAGCATTTCCATGTTTTCATGTCGGTACCAAATGTGCTGCTCAGCCGGCTGGAACCGTTAGGTAAACTGGATAACATGGAGAGTGTCATGAATGAGATCAGACTGATGATGAATCCTGAGGCCATGAATTCCTCAACATCCAGTGATACTGCTCCTCCCTCACGTTTTGGAGTACTTGATGTTGAAGATATTACCTGGAAAAATTACTTCGATTCATTGTCGTGTACTGAATGCGGAAGATGTACTTCGGTTTGTCCGGCCAATATAACAGGGAAAAAACTTTCGCCCAGAAAAATCATCATGGATGTAAGAGCCCGGATGAAAGAAAAAATTCCTGGTTTTGGGAAGAATCCGCCAGATCCTTCCACTATGAAAACCCTGGTAAAAGAACAGGTAAGCGCTGAAGAATTATGGGCCTGCAACACCTGCAATGCCTGCGCCCAGGAGTGCCCCATCAATATCAATCATCCCACCCTGATTGTGGATATGAGAAGATATCTCATGATGGAAGAATCGGCAGCACCGTCCGGACTGAATTCCATGTTCAGTAATGTTGAGAATAATGGCGCTCCCTGGCAATATTCACGGGACGACCGGATGAAATGGGCCGAAAATATTGTAATGAATGTATGACATGGAAAATGTTTAATTATGAATGAAAATAACAAAATCACCATACAAGTACCGGTAGTTTCTGATCTGGTAAGCCAGGGAAAGCGTTTCGAATACCTGTTCTGGGTAGGTTCAGCCGGTGCCTATGATCATCGTTATCAGAAAGTTACGCGGGCATTTGTAAAGCTGCTTCATTATTTTAAAGTTAATTATGCAGTATTGGGTACTGAAGAAATTGACACAGGCGATGCTGCTCGCCGGTCAGGCAATGAAATGCTGTTCCAGATGCAGTCGTTCATGATCATGGAAATGTTCAGGACCTATGGCATTAGTAAGATCATCACCTGCTGCCCGCATGATTACAATGTATTTAAAAATGAATATCCTGAGCTGGGTATGAACCTGGAAGTGTGGCATCACACCCAGTTCCTGGCTAAATTGCTGGATGGGAAAAAACTGCTGTTCAATAACTCGGACCTGTCAGATAAAAAGATCGTGTTCCATGATCCCTGTTATTTAGGAAGAGGGAATGGGGAGTACGAAGCCCCACGGTTCATCCTGTCAAAAATCCCCTCCAAAAAGATTGAACTGCCCAGGAGCCGTAGCCGTTCATTGTGCTGCGGAGCCGGCGGCGGACAGGTTTTCAAGGAATCGGAACCGGGAAATAAGGAAGTGTACGCAGAACGAACCGAAGAGATTATTGATTCCGGAGCTGATGTTGTAGCCACTGCCTGCCCGTTTTGTATGATCATGCTCACCGACGGTATCAAATACAAGGAAAAGGAAAAAGTAGTAAAAAATTACGATATAGCCGAGTTGCTGGAGATGGCTATGGGGTTGTGACAACAGCTTGAGCAGGCACATCCTCCAAAAGAATAATTTAAAATTCGGGAATTTAAAAATTTAAAAATTTAAAAATGAAATACAAATACAAGAATTCAACAAACGAACCAGACTGATTACCCGGCTAACAAACTGTATTTCAATCTATAATCTTTAATAATTAACCAGTCGCATCATCGCCCCTTCGCACTATCGCCTATTCGCCCCTTCGCACTATCGCACTATCGCCTATTCGCCCCTTCGCACTATCGCCTATTCGCCCCTTCGCCTAATCATGTTCTGCCTAATGCGATGACTTGAACTTTTTAACAGCTTCGTTCAAGGCAGGAAGTACCTTTTGAACATCGCCGATAACACCGTAATCAGCGGCAGAAAAGATGGGGGCATCCTTATCGGTATTGATGGCCACGATAAATTTGGATGAGCTCACACCGGCCAGGTGCTGAATAGCGCCGGAAATCCCGCAGGCAATGTACAGATTGGGAGCCACGGCTTTACCGGTCTGCCCTACATGTTCATGATGCGGACGCCAGCCTTCATCCGAAACCGGCCGCGAACAGGCAGTTGCTGCTCCCAGCTGGTCGGCAAGTTCCTCAATCGGTTTCCAGTTATCCGGACCTTTCATGCCTCTGCCGCCGGAAACCACAATATCGGCATCGCCTAACAGTACTTTCCCGGTAGCTTTACGGGTTTCTATGATTTGAAGCCGGTTTTCACTCACTTTGGGCTCAAAGGTAACAATCTCCGGAGTAAGATTATGAATATCAAGCTGATAACTATTTTGCGACAAAGTAACGATTTTGATGGCTGAATGCAAACTCACCTGTCCCAACGCTTTGCCGGAAAACACCTTTTTCAGTACTTTAAAAGGTTCATACGAAACCGGTAACCCCATTACCCCGGCGGCCATACCGGCCTTCAACCTTACTGAGAGACGGGGCGCCAGCGCTTTTCCGGTATTGTTGTTGGAAAAAACCAATACCCCTGCCTTTTCAGCAGCTGCTACCTGTGCGATGACACCGGTAAAAACCTGGTTATCCAACAACTGAAACTGGCTTCCAGACACGTGTACAATTCTGCCGGCGCCATATTTCCCAAGGCTTTTCAGTTCGTCAGCATCTACTGAACCCATGGTCATCACGCTCAATTCCGTATTCAATCCTTTGGCCAGCGCTTTTCCATAGGAGACCAGTTCGTACGACAATTTTTTAAACTTTCCTTCCCAATTTTCTGCGAATACCAATACTGCCATAATATCTTTGGTTTAAATATTCAATAAAAATCTGATAATTAAATAGTTTTAGCTTCTTCATGAAGCAATCTCACCAATTCATCCATATTTTCGGGATCCACAAATTTGCATCCCGACTTGGGTTTGGGCAATTCGAAAGCTTCATAGGAAGCCAGCTGATCAGTGGCTGCCGGAGCTACCACCTTAATGGGCTTGGTTCTGGCCGACATGATTCCGCGCATCGACGGAATCCGCGGTTCTTTGGCAATTCCTTTCTGAACTACGGCCACAACCGGAGCAGGTGCAGCCAGAATTTCGAAACCGCCATCAATCTCCCGGTTGAAAACAAATTTTCCACCATCATAATCGACTTTTGAAACCGAGGAAACCGATGGCAGATCAAGGAACTCAGCCAGCATGCCTCCTACTGCTGAATTATTGTAATCCGACGATTCGATCCCGCAAAGGATGAGTTCATAAGTTTCACCGGCCAGACCGGCCTGTAGCTGAAAAGCTGTTTCATAAGCATCCTTGGGATCTGTATCCACCCTGATGCCTTCATCGGCGCCCATGGACAGCGCTTTCCGGATAGTAGGTTCCGTGCTTTTATCACCCACAATCATCACTACAATCTTCTCAAAACTGGCCGGATTGGACTCTTTAAGCTCAATGGCACGGGTAAGCGCCAGTTCGTCCCAAGGGTTGATTACCCACTGGATGTTGGCCAGATCGACCGATTTACTGTCGGCGGCCAGTTTGATTTTTGTAGTAGTATCGGGAACGTTACTGATACAAACGAGTATTTTCATATTTTCTATTAAACTTTGATGATTACATTTCTAAAATCGACCTCGAGATCACAATTTTCTGAATCTCGGAGGTACCTTCATAAATCTGGGTTAGTTTGGCTTCACGCATCAGGCGTTCCACATGGTAATCCCTCACATAGCCATAGCCACCGTGAATCTGAACCGCTTCAGTAGTTACTTCCATGGCAATATCTGCGGCATAGAGCTTGGCCATGGAGCTGGCCAGTGCGTATGGTTTACCCTGGTCTTTCAGCCAGGCAGCTTTCAGGCACAGATTGCGGGCATTTTCAATCTTGACGGCCATATCGGCCAGTTTGAATGCAATAGCCTGATGGTGCGCTATTTCCTTACCAAAGGCTTTTCTCTCTTTTGAATACTGTAAGGCTCTTTCATAGGCTCCTGAGGCAATTCCAAGGGCTTGAGAGGCAATACCAATCCTGCCGCCTTCAAGGGTTTTCATGGCAAACTTAAATCCGAAACCATCTTCCCCGATCCGGTTTTCCTTCGGAACAATAACATCCTGAAAATGAACCGAATGAGTATCAGAACTGCGCATACCCATTTTGTCCTCATGCGGTCCAACCGAAATCCCCGGCGTATTACGGTCGACAATCAAAACATTAATGCCCCGGTGGCCTTTGTCCACATGTGACTGGGCAATAAGCAGATAGGTGGAGGCTGAATTTCCGTTGGTAATCCAGTTTTTGGTTCCGTTAACCAGGTAATGGTCTCCCATATCGATGGCAGTTGTACGCTGCATGGTGGCATCAGAACCGGCTTCCGGTTCGGAAAGTAGGAAGGCCCCGATTTTTTCACCACGGGCAAGGGGTTTCAGATATTTTTCCTTTTGTTCTTCCGAACCATACTTTTCGAGCCCATAACATACCAGCGAATTATTCACTGACATGATTACCGAAACCGATGAATCAGTCTTTGAAATCTCCTCCATGGCCAGTACATAAGAAACCGTATCCATGCCTCCTCCGTCGTATCTGGGATCGACCAGCATACCCAGAAAACCCAGTTCTGCAAGCTCCTTGACGTGTTCGGTCGGATATTCCGATTTGGCATCACGCTCGTTTACATCCGCCAACAGTTTTTTGGCAAAATTTCTTGCAGCTTCCTGAATCATGAGCTGCTCCTCGGTAAATTCAAAGTTCATATCAGGGAATTAAATGGTTTTTAATAAATTGACAGGCTGAATGCTTTAATTTTCAAGCCTTCGCAAAAATAGTCCAAGCCTGAGAACTGACAGGAGGGGATTTCTTAAAAAATCTTAACAATCGGATATTTTGTAGTGACTTGTAATGGGTAACGGGTAACGGGTGACAGGTAACGGGGGTTGTTTGCTGGTGATGATGGTTATATACTTGATTTGTGCCGGTTTATTTGTGTGAATTTGTGTTTAATTGGTGTGAATTTGTGGATAAAATACCGTTTTGCTTAATGAACCTTTATCATTTTGAGGATTTTGGTTTATAATTAATTTATAAATTTTCCACAAATTTTCACAAATAAGCAGCACAAATTACCTCAAATTCAGGAGGTTAACGGGTGATGGGTGAAGGGGAACAGGGAATCAAAGAGGTTGTTTAGGATTGGTTTTTTCATGAACCCACGTCAACTCAAGAGATTGGTTGGGGATGGTAGTTTTCAGAAAAATAATTTAACAGTTTTTACCCCTTCCTGGCCGGTAATGCGGGCAATGTAGATATTGGATACCAAATTGGGTTCAAATGAATAGACATCTCCCCCTTTTATCGTTTGCGTAAATACAGCTCTTCCGTTCAGATCGAAAAGGGTCAGCTGGTAATCACGGTCAGCACCGAGCAGGGTAAGATCAACGAACAGTTTTGACTGAATTACATACACATTGGCCGGAATATCATCGTGCGGATTGGGATAGTTTCCGTTTTTCAGGTGGAGAACGAACCTGCGGGAATCATCGGCTTGTCTGGCGGTGAAATCATATATGGCGTTTTGTTTGAAGTCGTGAAATTTTCCCGTAAACAGGTCTTCCAGTTCCAGCATTTCAAATAAAGAAGGTTCGAAGGTGGCTTTTAACAGGTAATTGCCCGATTTCCCGGCCCTGAAGCAAACCGGGATTACGGGATCATGGTCAATCTGATTGAGCAAACGTAATGAATATTGATCATCATCATAAGGCAGTGAGAGCGCGGGTGCTCCTTCAACAAAACTGAACAGCTTCCGGGCACCGTCAATATCTGTATGACCAAACTCAATACTTATTTCATCCGAACTATTACCGGAAATTTCTGCCACAGAAAATTTCACTTTACTGATCAGTTCCTCTCCTTGCTTGAGCCAGTTTCCTGCTCCGTTATGCACTCTGACTGAATTATCCAGTGATACCGTACCTGTTTGGGAGGCCGAAACAAAAAATCCCTGCATGGGGGGAATATACCTTGTTACGCCTAGAGTCCCGACATCGCTGATGGCTCCGGAGCTATAAACGCCATAATTAAGCGCCGTTTCATTCCATATCCAGAAACAATAGGCACCTGCCCTGGTGTCAAGGGTGTTACGAGTCCAGCCTGTGGCAGCTTTCCAGTCGATGGATGAAGGAAAGGGATTTCCCATAATATTGGCGCCAAACGGATCGCCCATGCCCGGAGAGCGGGTAACAGGCAAGGATACATTTCCATGATTCAGTTGCCCTGAAAAAACCAGGGTCGGATTGGGCTGCTGGTATGCAACCATGTAACCTCTGCCGGGTATAAAATTCGCCGAACCGTGGGTAGCTGCCCAGGAGGCCGGATGGTTGAAATAAATCCAGCTGGTATCGGGTTCATGCCAGTAATACAAAGCATAACCGGTTCCATCGCCATAAGTTCCCGAAGGTGTAAATGCGGGAGAAATGGTCTGGCTTTCCATAGGAGATGACAGCATGTGCCAGGATTCGGCAGCCCCCGGGATATATCTTTTAACCGTTGCTGACAATCCAGCCTGATTGCAGATGAATGAACCTGTTCCGGCAGATGAAGATTCAATGATTAATCCGGTAACACCCGGCTGATTATTAACCGAACCGGTGACTGAAAGTTTTCCGGTCGACCCAATCGTCAATGAAGAATTGGGTTGAATCTCTATGGATAACACCGTCACCTGCAAATTGTTGATCAGGGGTTTATTAGGGCGCTGTGGAATCAACACCTGTGCGGTTGCTGATGGAATACTGCTTTTATTCCAGTTGGCAGGCTTATTCCAGTCAGTATCGGTATTGCCGGTCCAAACCCACCGGTTGGGATCGCCAAAAATGCCGAACATCTTCAGGTGATTGGGACTGACCGCCTGGTTGGAAGTATTTTTCACATTGTTTACTCTAAGATAGTATTTAACATTTTCCTGAATGGAAAAGCCAAGGGTTAAGGTAACTTCCCTGTTTCCACCTCCTAAAACAGGGTTGGTAGGATTATTTATCAGGTTTCCCAAAGAATCCTGCACACGGTAATTGGAGGCAGTCTGAGCAGTAACCGGATCGAGTGGCTGGTTGAAGACAACTGTAATACTGTTAAGACTATTGATAAGTATGGTAATTATAAAAGGCCTGTTGGAAGATGTTGAACCTGAACCGGATATTTCACCCACCACATCGAGGGTTTTTCCAGGTATTACTATTAATTCCCCATCGACCATCAGCGTATTGAGGATCAGCATATTTACGTTACTCGTAACGGTAGCATCTCCCTCGAGTTCCATATTATAGAAAGTTACATCATTACCGGTAATCTGAGTATCCGTTGAAAAGACAGCTGTACTGGTTCCTGGGTTAAAAGTCCCGCCGCCAGATGTATTCCAGGTATTACAGTTAATGATCAACTCGCTGGATTCTGCATTAAGGGTACCCCCGCCATTCATCGAAACATTACCATTAAATTTTATAGTACCGTCGCCGGCATAAAGGTCAGAATTACCTGTGATCGCCGTAGTACCCATTATATTTAAAATGCCTCCTGATACATTAAATGTGCTGCCGCCATTCATCGAAAAATCGCCGTACACATTCATGTTACCGTTGTTCAGGTTGAAGTAGTTTCCTCCTCCAAGATCGAAATCAACTGGATTGGACGAAGTCCCAATGTTTAAGGTTCCTGTACCGTCGATATTAAATGCTGAACCGCTGTTGTGGCTGAATCCGTTCACAAAGGTCAGTGTACCATTGTTTAGCCTGAGGTTTCCACCCGTGGATACATATCCGTTTATGGTTACTGCTCCATTTCCAACATTAAAAGTGGCGGAATATCCAATAGAAATTGTGCCGGTTATGGTGACCTGTATGCCATCAGCCACTAATACCGTATTCGGATTAGAGTTCATGGTGAGTTTCCGGAAAACCGTATTCACATTGATAATGGGTTGATGAGCAGAGGCTGGTAACCAGGGAACATAGGCTTCAGAATTAGCCTGGGGAACCCCATTGGTCCAATTGGCCGGATTTGACCAAAGTGCGCTTACAGCGCCTGTCCAGTTGGTAGTTTGGCAAAGGGTTGACATACTAAATAAAAGGAATACAAGGAATAATCCGGGCAACTTCTGATTTACACAACCTGAACGACTTGTTTTACACATGATTATTAGATGCTTCCTGAATTCAGCAGGCAATTGATTGGTCAACAAAAATAATTAATAAAGTTATAGAAAACGACTTACTAATTATATTAATTATTTAAATGCTATTGATTACATTTGCCTGCCAAATTTTAAATCCACGTAAATTATGACTATCGGATTACTCAAAGAACCGGATTTTGAAAAGAGGGTGGCTATGCTGCCTGAAAGTGTTTCAACCATGGTCAAAATGAATGTATCGGTATTGGTGGAGAAGGGAGCCGGCGAAGGGTCATTTGCCTCTGATGAGGCATATGTTCAGGCCGGAGCAAAAATCGATACCAAAGCCAATGTGATCACCCATTCAGACCTAGTTTTAAAAATCAATCCTCCTACTAAGGAAGAGACCGGGCTTCTCAAAGATGGACAGGTTTTGACTGCCGTACTCAATCCTTACTTCAACCATGATCTCATCAAAGAACTGGCTAAAATGAAGATTACTTCATTTAGTCTGGATGTGATACCCCGTACTACCCGTGCCCAGGCTATGGATATTTTGTCCTCCCAGGCTACAGCCGCCGGTTACAAAGCTGTTCTTACAGCAGCCAACACCCTTCCTAAATTCTTTCCCATGTTCATGACTGCGGCAGGTACCATAAAACCAGCCAACATGTTAATCCTTGGGGCCGGGGTTGCCGGTTTGCAGGCAGTAGCCACAGCCCGGAAACTTGGAGCTGTGGTGTATGTTTTTGACGTTAGAGCTGCCGTAAAGGAAGAAGTGGTTGGACTCGGTGGTAAGTTCGTGGAAGTGGAAGGCGCTATCGACGATAAAGCCGCCGGCGGTTATGCAGTGGAACAAACTGATGAATTCAAGGCAAGACAGGCTAAGGCGATTCATGATCAGGCTGTGAAGAGCGATGTGATTATATGTACCGCTCAGATTCCGGGCAGAAAAGCCCCGTTGCTTATCAGAAAGGAAACCGTTGAAGCTATGGTTCCGGGATCGGTGATCATCGACCTGGCAGCCAGCACCGGCGGTAACTGCGAGGTGACCAAAAACAATGAAACCATCGTTCACAACGGAGTGAAAGTTATCGGGAATTCACAGTTGCCAACAGACATTCCTACCGATGCCAGCCGGATGTTTGGGAAAAACGTGATCAATTTCCTGAAACTCATTGTGACCAAAGAAGGTGGCCTTCACCTCAACTGGGACGATGATATCGTTAAAGGAACTGCCGTTACCCATGGCTCGGAAATCGTTCATGAGAGAGTTAAATCAGTCATTAATCAATAATTTTAAACCTATATGGAAGAAGCTCTAAGATTTTTCTATGAATATAAGGAAGCGATCTTTATCATCGTGCTTTCTATATTCCTCGGGATTGAAGTGATATCGCACGTTCCTGCGGTACTTCACACCCCGTTGATGTCGGGTGCCAATGCCATTCACGGGGTGGTGATCATTGGTTCCATTATCGTGATGGGACATGCTCATGATACCCTTTCCATGGTACTCGGATTCATTGCCGTGATACTCGGGACTCTTAATGTGGTTGGGGGATTTGTGGTAACCAACCGGATGCTCGAAATGTTCAGAAAAAAGAAAGTCAAAAAATAACAGGAGGATCAGATCATGGAAGATATTATTAAAACCATTCATTATACGCTGGAATTCTCCATTCTTGAGATTTCCTATATAGTGGCCTCCATATTATTTATTGTAGGCTTGAAAAAACTCAGTCACCCCGATACCGCCAGAGCCGGCAACCTTTGGGCTGCTGCCGGTATGGCCGCTGCTATTTTGTTCACCATTTTATTTCACCGCACCAAGCTGGATGACGGTACTTATCAGGGTATTCATAATATTGGCTGGATCATAGCTGCTTTGGCCATAGGTTCATTTATAGGGTGGTACGCCGCCGTGAAGGTAAAAATGACCGCCATGCCCCAGATGGTATCGCTGTTTAATGGGATGGGAGGCGCCTGTGCCGCATTAATCTCCCTCATGGAATTCCCCAAAATGCAGGATCATTATGCCCTGCTGCAGGCTACCCATATGCTGAATGGCGAAGGGATTTCCATTCTCCTCGGACTGATGATCGGGGGCGTATCCTTTGCCGGCAGTATGATTGCCTTCGGGAAACTTGACGGACGAATCGGCGACATCAAACATCCGGCGCTCAGAATTGTCAACCTGAGCTTCCTCGTTGTGATACTGATTGCCCTCGTACTCATTCTTTTCATGGAACCGGTAGCCGGACGCAATTTTCCCATCTACCTGTTTGCTGCCGCAGCCCTCATTTATGGTGTTACCTTTGTTATGCCCATTGGGGGTGCCGACATGCCGGTGGTGATTTCATTACTGAACTCCTTTACCGGGGTTGCCGCGGCCATGGGAGGTTTTCTGTATAACAACCAGGCTATGTTAACAGGCGGGATTCTGGTAGGGTCGGCCGGTACTATTCTCACTATCCTTATGTGTAATGCCATGAACCGTTCGCTGCTGAATGTGATTATTGGCGCTTTTGGCGTAGCCGGAGAAGGCGGAACCGAAGCCGCCGATAAGACCGTGAAGGAGATTTCACTGAGTGACGCTTCGATCCTTTTGAGCTATTCGCAAAAAGTTTACATCGTTCCCGGATACGGATTGGCGGTTGCCCAGGCACAACACCTTTGCCATGAACTCGATAATTTACTGGCCGCCAAAGGGGTGGAAGTAAAATATGCCATTCACCCGGTGGCCGGACGTATGCCTGGTCACATGAACGTATTACTGGCCGAAGCCGATGTTCCCTATGAAAAACTGGTGGAAATGGAAGACGCCAACAACGAAATGAACAACACAGACGTGGTGATCGTGATCGGCGCCAATGACGTGGTAAATCCGGCAGCCGAGGATGATCCTTCCAGCCCCATTTATGGCATGCCCATTATCAAGGCTCAGGATGCCAGAAATATCATTGTGATGAAGAGAAGTATGGCCGCCGGTTATGCTGCGATTCCCAATAATCTGTTCTATCATCCCAAAAACAGGATGCTGTTTGGCGATGCCAAAGCTACGCTGCAGAAGCTGGTAGCCGAGATCAAGAGCATTTAATTCAATTAGGAATTAGCAATTAGCAATTTAAATACAGGGATCGTTTGATTCTGATACAGAACTGCCGGGGGGGAGACTTTCCGGCGGTCTGTTTTTGGTGACTGGTGATTGGTGATTGGTGGTTCGGGGTCGCTGCCTGAGCGGAGTTGAAGGCAGGCAATGATTTACGGATGGATGGGATTAAATTCAATATCAGAACTTCCTGGGAATAAAATCTGTTTGGTTGATGATGAATGCGCTGTTACCGGCCAGTTTGATCACATAAATGCCCAACTTTTCGGCTGTTTCGGATACATTTTCCACATCGGTTATATATGCTATCGCCCCACAAATACTCAATTTTTCATTATGAGTAAGACAGAGCCTTATATGCTCCATCTGCTTCAGAAATTCTGTAAAGTACTCCCGTTCAATTGCTAACTGTAAGAAGACAACAATAACCATATCAGTACCCAGTCCGACCAAATCAAACTGATACCGGTGACCGTTTCGTTCTCCCTTAATCCCGAAAAAAGTCGTTAGTTCAATCCCGCGCTCCAGAAATATCCCTCCGAGTTCACCGTCATGAAGGAAATCAAGAATATCGTCGTATTCGGTATCCAACAGATATTTGGCATACCGGTTACTTTTATAAGGCACTTCAAACAGTTTACCGGAATTATTTCTGTTGTTTTCCATGACACAGAGATTTGGTTTGCAAATGCAAAGATAAAGATAAATGATTTCACCGTCTTTGCAATATTACATCTTGGTGGAATTAACTAATATATTTGATGCGTTTAATATTAAATTGGATATTGATTTATATCAATCGAATTATAGGATTTATTTCGGTGCGCTGCACCTCAGGGTTGTGGCCAGGGCGCTCGTTTCTACCAATATTTTGCTGCGCTGCAGCAGGTAATCTGGGAAAAGATACAGTCATAGTGTAGGTAAAATCATGACATTTGTTATTTCAGGTGCAGCGCACCGGCATTATGGTAGCCCCGGCACACCCCAGCCGTGTGTTTCAGGTGCAGCGCACCGGCATTATGGTAGCCCCGGCGCACCCCCAAAGTGTATTTCAGGTGCATCGCACCGGCATTATGGTAGCCCCGGCGCACCCATGAATTGTATTTCTGGTGCAGAGCACCACAATATTTGTAGCACAGCGCAAACCCAATTTGTATTTCAGGTGCAGCGCACCGGAATATTTGAATTGGAATTGAATCAATCTGTTTAACGAATTAATATTTCGGTGCGCTGCACCTCAGGATCGTGGCCAGGTGCCCGTTTCTACAAATATTTGGCTGCGCTGCAGCCGGTGATCCGGGTGATGTATCCAATCCGTTGCGCTCGATTCTACCAATATTTGGCTGCGCTATTGCAGGTTATCCGGGTAAAATTTACAGATATTGTGATGGTAAAACCAAACCATATTGTATTTCAGGTGCAGAGCACCGGAATATTTGTAGGGCAGCGCACCCACGAATTGTATTTTAGGTGCAGCGCACCGGCATTATGGTAGCCCCGGCGCACCCATGAATTGTATTTCTGGTGCAGAGCACCACAATATTTGTAGCACAGCGCAAACCCAATTTGTATTTCAGGTGCAGCGCACCGAAATATTTGAATTGGAATTGAATCAATCTGTTTAACGAATTAATATTGCGGTGCTCTGCACCTCATGGTCATGCCGGGTGCCCGTTTCTACAAATATTTGGCTGCGCTGCAGCCGGTGATCCGGGTGATGTATCCAATCCGTTGCGCTCGATTCTACCAATATTTGGCTGCGTTGTAGCAGGTTATCCGGGTAAAATTTACAGATATTGTGATGGTAAAACCAAACCATATTGTATTTCAGGAGCAGAGCACCGGAATATTTGTAGGGCAGCGCACCCACGAATTGTATTTTAGGTGCAGCGCACCGGAATTATGGTAGCCCCGGCGCACCCACGAATTGTATTTTAGGTGCAGAGCACCACAATATTTGTAGCACAGCGCAAACCCAATTTGTATTTCAGGTGCAGCGCACCGGCATTATGGTAGCCCCGGCGCACCCACGAATTGTATTTTAGGTGCAGAGCACCACAATATTTGTAGCACAGCGCAAACCCAATTTGTATTTCAGGTGCAGCGCACCGAAATATTTGAATTGGAATTGAATCAATCTGTTTAACGAATTAATATTGCGGTGCTCTGCACCTCATGGTCATGCCGGGTGCCCGTTTCTACAAATATTTGGCTGCGCTGCAGCCGGTGATCCGGGTGATGTATCCAATCCGTTGCGCTCGATTCTACCAATATTTGGCTGCGTTGTAGCAGGTTATCCGGGTAAAATTTACAGATATTGTGATGGTAAAACCAAACCATATTGTATTTCAGGAGCAGAGCACCGGAATATTTGTAGGGCAGCGCACCCACGAATTGTATTTTAGGTGCAGCGCACCGGCATTATGGTAGCCCCGGCGCACCCACGAATTGTAGTTTAGGTGCAGAGCACCGTAATATTTGTAGCACAGCGCAAACCCAATTTGTATTTTAGGTGCAGCGCACCGGAATTATGGTAGCCCCGGCGCACCCATGAATTGTATTTTAGGTGCAGCGCACCTAAATATTTGAATTGGAATTGAATCAATCTGTTTAACGAATTAATATTGCGGTGCTCTGCACCTCATGGTCATGCCGGGTGCCCGTTTCTACAAATATTTGGCTGCGCTGCAGCCGGTGATCCGGGATAAATAATTCTATCGTGTTGAAAGTGAACTCATTATATGATAAGAATTCTATCGTGGTGAAGGTAAACCAATTATATAATGCCATCCATGTGCAGTGCACCGAAATATTTGTAGAAGCCCGGAATACCATCTGAATTCCAGGTGCAGAGCACCGCAGTATTTGTAGAACGGCGCACCACCAACTTGCATTTGAGGTGCAGAGCACCGGAATAATTGTATGGCAGCGCCCTCCCTGCATTTTAGGTGTACCGTAACAGAATTTTACGTTTCTGGTAATAATGAAACTCATCATTTATTTCAAACCATTTCTTATTTTTTTCAAAAGAAAAGAATCATTCCGGAATCAACGAATTTGTTGATCTTAAGTATACTTCAATTGAGTCTCCCAAACTTTCAGAGTGGCAGATGGAGAGAACACGGGAATCTGAGAAACAAATCTACAGGGGTGATTATTTGACCGATAATCAGATGAATCAAATCATCGACCAATGGTTAGAAAAATAGTCGAAAGAGGCAAGATCTGAAATGGAATTTTTCGAATTTGTGAATAAGCATTACATTCGAATTGTTTCGATCAGAATTCCAATAGGATTAATTTTAATTCCGGTATTTTTTTAAATTCCACATCAGCTGTGAACAATGGCAGATCGAGGTAAAGAGCAGTTGCGGCAATGATTGCATCCGGCAGTCTAACCGGATACTTTTGCAATAGATCCTTGGTGATTGTTTTTATTTGGGGATTGATTTCCGTTAAAAACACATTATTTAAAAAATCAGCAACTTCACTATTTCCAGCCAGAAGATAAATTAAGGGGTTTGTGTCTGATAATAAACTAATTCCATTCATCTCTCAGCTTTTTTTGAAAAATCAATGGATCTTCATTCCATTTCACCTTACCTAAATGACGTTTTGAAATAAACCTCTTAGACTTTTCAATTTTCTTCAATTCATCATTAATCTGCTTTTTATTCATGCCTTTTTTAACTGTCACAATCATGATTCATTAATTTAATTTTACAAAATTACGTTTTTTTGAAGAGAGATAGCCTGAGGAGAAAATTGTTTTTAACATACTGGTATGTTTTTCAGATTAAAAATAAGAGCCATCAATGAATATGTGACGACTCTTTTTATATTGACTTAAATTTATCTTACTTTTTCGCAGATAGACCTGCAACTGTCTTTATGTTCAAATATCTGACAAAAAAGTAGGATAAATTTCATAAAACTAAAAGAAAGTTGTTTTTTTTACAATCTTTTTACCGGTATCCTGCCATCTGTTTTAAAATTTAATATTTTTACAAACAGAACATAAAACTGAATTGACCATGTAGAAAAACATTTAAAATATCGCGTTCAGCCGAATTCTGTTTCTGAAACCGACCAAATTTCATTTGAATCACAGGATAGTAAGCTCAACGCCACGCTCAAGCGTGGTCGTTGTTTTACACTTGTTTGTCGGGTTCTTGGTCGGACCTCTGAAACGGCGTTGGCAATTGGCCAATCTGTTTTTTTTTATAAATGGAGTTCGTATGAAAATATTTTTATATTTGCCTTATTCAACAGACAAAAATAAAAACAGAGCAAAATGAACAGAAACCTGCCATTAACTGCTATTAATAACAGCAACCCTTACTTTTCTTTGCACCAGATATTTGTACGAAAACATGTTGGCTGTTGGCTTTCAGGGCTGAATAGTCATTGTGTTACTGGAAGCGTAAATCTGTTATCCATTAATAATACCGATTTAATACCGGCAACAACCATCAGATACTTCATTAAATGATTTATTAATAATTTGATACAATGTAAACTTTTTTGACAGAATCCATTAAATCTCAATACAGTTCTATAGAAATACCATTACAATTATTAACATAAAGCTCTTTAACAATTATGAAACTGCCTGCATTTTTAATTATCCTGATGTTGACACTGGGTGTATTCCATGCCCGGGCACAAATGTACATTATGAACGAAGATTTTGCCAATACGGCCGGAACTACTCCGCCCCCGGAGTGGCAGAACACGGTAAACACCGGCCAGCCCGGCGCGCTCTGGCATTTTGACAACCCCGGAAACCGTACCGTAAATTTTCCGGTTACCCAGCCATTTGCCATTTTCGATGCCGCCATGGTATCGCCGGATACCACCCTGGAAACGGCCACGCTCGAAACGCCGTTTTTCGATGCCTCGGTAGGCAATTATTGCCTGTTGCTGATGGATCATTTTTTCTTCCCTGACAGCGCGGCTACCGCCACCATTTTTGCCTATAACGGCGTTACCTGGCTGGAAGTAGCCCGGTTCGACTCTGCTTCCGCCTCCAACCCTGCCAATGAAGTAATTGACCTGACCGCAACCTGTGCCGGACGAACCGACGCCAAACTCCGTTTCCAGTGGATGGGGCATGGCAAAGGGTTCTGGGCAATCGATAATGTGCGCATTTATGCGCCCCTGTTCCTTGACGCCGGCATTTCAGCGATAGACAGTCCGGTAATGCCCTTTGCATCCGGGTTACAGGAGGTGAAGGTGACACTCAGGAACTTTGGTTATGACAGCCTCCGGACAGTAGTTATCAAATATAGCGTGAACGGTGTATTGCAACAGGGAATTAACTGGAACGGAAGAATTCCTTACGGGTCTGAACTTTCGGAAATAGCAATTGGAACTTATGATTTTCAGCCCGGTGTGGTGAATCAGATAAAAGTGTGGAGTGAAATGCCCAATGGTACTGCAGATGGGAATAGATTTAATGACAGTATTGCTGGTTATGCCAATGCAGCATTGTGTGGGACATATACGATAGGGGGAATTGATCCGAATTTCACGAGTTTTTCTGAGGCAGTAATGTTTTTAAACAATGCAGGTATAACGTGTCCTGTTACGTTTAGAATACGCAATGGCACTTACAATGAACAAATAGAGATTAGTTCTATTTCAGGGTCATCGCCAGCCAATACTGTGACATTTGAATCTGAAAGCGGTGATAGTTCTGGGGTTGTATTACAATTTGGTGAAAATACAGGAATAAGCAATACTATTCTATTTATTAATGCTCATTATGTTTCATTCAAAAAGATGACAATAATGCGGTCTTCAGGGCAGAATGTACTTGATTTAACAACTGGCACTTCAAATATAGAGATTAGTAATTGTCAACTATTTCTTTATGGTTCAGGGGACGGTTCCTTTATAAACATTCAAAATGCTTTAAATAATAACATTAGAGTTTTGAATACGAGGTTCACAGGAAATAACTGGAATACACCTATAGTATTTGCCCCGCAAGGTGTATCCGATTTTGTTTTTACCAATAATATTTTGATGGACTACGGTGATGGTTGGCGGGAAAGAATCGGGATTTCAAATGCTACAAATGTAAAAATAGAATCAAACTTAATTCAGAATTGCACCGGACAGCCAATTGTCGTTTCGTCTTCAAACAATTTGATTATTCGAAACAATAGGCTAATTGGAAATCAATACGCAGGTATAAATGTGGGTAGTTGTAACAATGCTAGAATCGAAGGGAATTATCTTAATAATTCAAAAGGTATTGTTTGTAGCAATAGCATGAATTCAATCATTGCAGGGAATCGATTGTTGAATGTGAATAATTCGATTGGAATTGATATCAACTCCTCTAACGTTCATGTTTTTAATAATTACATTTTCTTAAAGGGTGATCAGGTATTTTATGGTTTGCAATTAGACAACCCGCTTAATTCAAAAATTGAATTTAACAGTATCAATTGTAAAAATACCAATACAAGATCGGCCGCATTAAAAATTAGAAGTGCAAGTGGAATGGAAATGAGGAACAATATATTTGCTAACTTATCAGATGGGCATTCTGTAATCGTTGATCAGAATGGGATAAACAATGAGTGGAATAATAATAATTACTATGCATATTCTGTTAATCTTGCAAAGATTAATAGTGCCAATATAGGCACTATTAATGAATGGATTGCCGCAATCGGTCAAGATTCATTGTCTTTATCGACCAATCCATTTTTTACTTTAGATACGATTCCTGATGTTCATAATATTTTACTAAATAATTCTGCCACGTCGATTCAAGGAATATACTATGACATTGACTCAACCATGAGAGATCCTGAGCATCCGGATGTTGGAGCAAAGGAATTTATGCCATGTAATATTGATGTGGGGATAAATCAGGTTACTTCACCTCAAACTCCTATTATTCCAGGACCAGATGAAGTCAAAGTCATCCTGCAAAATCAGGGAAAAACGGTATTAACTTCTGCAACAATCAACTGGACTGTTAATGGAAATTTGCAGTCTGAGTATCATTGGTCTGGAATCTTGGCCTCCGGTGAAAACATTGAAGTTATAATTGGACAATATAATTTTTCAAGTGCAGTAAGATATCAGATTAAGGCATGGACTTCATTGCCCAACAGCATAGCTGATTGTGATCCTTATAATGATACAACAATGAGTAGACCATTTTTTTCAACTTTATGTGGTGTTTATACGATAGGTGGATTTAATCCGAATTTCACGAGTTTTTCTGAGGCAGTAATGTTTTTAAACAATGCAGGTATAACATGTCCTGTTACGTTTAAAGTACGCAATGGCACTTACAATGAACAAATAGAGATTAGTTCTATTTCAGGGTCATCGCCAGCCAATACTGTGACATTTGAATCTGAAAGCGGTGATAGTTCTGGGGTTGTATTACAATTTGGTGAAAATACAGGAATAAGCAATACTATTCTATTTATTAATGCTCATTATGTTTCATTCAAAAAGATGACAATAATGCGGTCTTCAGGGCAGAATGTACTTGATTTAACAACTGGCACTTCAAATATAGAGATTAGTAATTGTCAACTATTTCTTTATGGTTCAGGGGACGGTTCCTTTATAAACATTCAAAATGCTTTAAATAATAACATTAGAGTTTTGAATACGAGGTTCACAGGAAATAACTGGAATACACCTATAGTATTTGCCCCGCAAGGTGTATCCGATTTTGTTTTTACCAATAATATTTTGATGGACTACGGTGATGGTTGGCGGGAAAGAATCGGGATTTCAAATGCTACAAATGTAAAAATAGAATCAAACTTAATTCAGAATTGCACCGGACAGCCAATTGTCGTTTCGTCTTCAAACAATTTGATTATTCGAAACAATAGGCTAATTGGAAATCAATACGCAGGTATAAATGTGGGTAGTTGTAACAATGCTAGAATCGAAGGGAATTATCTTAATAATTCAAAAGGTATTGTTTGTAGCAATAGCATGAATTCAATCATTGCAGGGAATCGATTGTTGAATGTGAATAATTCGATTGGAATTGATATCAACTCCTCTAACGTTCATGTTTTTAATAATTACATTCATAGCTATTCTAATAATAGTCTCAGAGCAATAAATATTATAAATTGTACAAACTCTACAATCTCTTATAACACAGTCAGACAACTAGGAATTAATGTCGGAACAAAATCATTAGAAATTACTTCATGTCAAAATCTTTTCTTCTTCAATAATATTTTTTCAAATTATACTGGAGGTATTTGCATTCTTGATAATACTCTATTAAATATTAATTATTGGGATTTTAATGATTATTATTGTAACATTAACAATATTGGGTCAAAAAACGGTGTCGTCCATAAAACGTTGATTTCCTGGGCTGCCGCCATCTCCGGTGAAGCCAATGGTAAGAACCTTAATCCCTATTTCGCCAGCGATTCCAGCTACCAGACCTACCAGCGCGGTTTCAACGGCGCGGGAATCCCCATTCCGGGAGTGCTGTTTGATATTGAAGGAGAAATTCGTAATGACCAGGCGCCGGATATCGGTTGTGATGAATTTACAGTGGATTTTGGCATCAGCCAGGTGCTGAGCCCTACCGCTTCCTGTTCGCACACTCCTGATGAAAACCTTACGGTATGGCTGCGCCAGTACGGTGATGTGCCCTTCACCAACATCCGGCTGGCCCGTCAAATCAACGGAGGTGCCATAGTTTACGACTCTCTGATGGGTACCATAAACAACGATATCTACTTTACTTTTCAGGAACCGGTGGATATTTCGGCTCAAGGCGAATACACCATCAAATGCTGGCTGGTGAACAACTATGACGATAACCTGGCCAACGATACCATCACTGTAGTTCGACATTCTTCCATCAGTCCCGTCGTGGATTTCATTTCGGAGGGTTTCTGTGCCGGAAACCCGGTATCCTTCATGGGAACCGCTTCGGTTACCTATCCTTATGTGATCACTTCTTATGAATGGGTTTTTGGCGACGGCGATTCGGCCTTTGTGCAAAATCCGGTGCATGTTTTTGCCCAGGCCGGCAATTATCCGGTAAGTTTCAGAGCTTACTCCGATGCCGGTTGTTATGGTGAAACTACAAATTCCCTTACGATTTACCCTGTTTTGCCTTCAGAGCTGCAGATAACTGCCGGTAAAAACCCGTCCTGCGCCGGCGAACCGGTTACCTTTACCGCCTCGTTTATCAATCCCGGTTCTGACCCTCAGTGGCATTGGGAAGTGAATGGAATTGAAACCGGAGAGGCTAACCAAAACCAGTTGACCTATATTCCATCCGGCGGTGACCAGGTACGTTGTATTCTTTACCGTAACCTGCCCTGCCCGGCCAACTACCCTGACACATCCAATATTATTGTGATGCAGGTATCTCCCGCGATTAATGCCTCTGATATCCTTGCGCAGGACACCGTTCATGCCTGTGCTGAGAGCCTGCTTTTACAGGCAGCGGAAGGATTTATTTCCTACAACTGGAACACCGGCGCTGTAACAAGAGAGGTTACAGCTGATCATACGTCCTGGTATTCCTGCACGGTTTCCAACGGAGGTTGTACAGTTTCCGACAGCATCCTGGTCAACCTGCTTTCTGCCCGGATTCTCCCGGAAAATCCTATGGTATGCAATGGAACGCCTGTTACCCTGTCTATGGAAAATCAGGGAATGTATATGTATAAGCAAGGTGAATACCGTGCCGGATTTTACTTTGATTACGACAATTATGAAGGCGGTCCGGGCAGCAGCGACGACTGGACCGAACGCAACGGAACCGATCCGCAAATTGTTTCCGGTACAGCCTATTCCGGCAATTATTCCTTGTATTTCAGCAATGGTTGGGGCAGGAATTATGAAGGAGGTACCGTTGAGGCCGGGCAGCCTTCCGGAGGGTATTACAGCGCCGAATACCCTTTTATGAGTATGGCTTATAAAATACCGGCCACTTCCCATACTACCATGCTGGTGAACATAGCGGGAATCGGCTGGAGAGGGATCGCCTTTACGCAGGGAGAACAGATGAACTGTTACGGTCCCAAAGTAGCTTCCTGGAATGCAGAAGAACCCATTGTTTCCGACAATCAATGGCATTACAAGACCATCAACCTGCACGAACAATTACAGCACAACTTAGGAGCCGGTAACTACAAAATAGAAGCGGTAATCTTTTATGATGCCTGCAGCACTTACCCGGTCAGCGGCGAAATGTGGATAGATGAATTTTCGATTACGGCCTATCCACCATCCTATTTTCCTACGTACTATCAGTGGTCGACAGGGGATACACTGGCTTCTGTTATTGTAGCGCCCGCAATTCCTACCACCTATTATTGCACAGTATCCAATGGTATCGGGAGTTGTACGGACAGTGTAACCGTGAATACTGGAATTCTCACCCCTGAACCCATTGAGCCTGACACCGTTTTGTATTGCGGTGAATCATATGTAATTGAGGCTGCTGAAGGTTTTGTTTCCTATCAATGGAATACCGGAGCAACAGCTCCTCAGATCACCGTTAACCAGTCAGGATGGTATGTTTGTACTGTTTCCAACGGTAGTTGTATGGCACGGGACAGCGTGTATGTAAACCTGCTACCCTCCACGATCATCCCTGAACACCCCGTTTCCTGTAATGGCAACCCTGCTACATTGTCCATTGAAAACCCGGCATCTTCGCTTATCAAAACAGGTGAGTACCTCTCCGGAGTTTATTACGATTACGATAATTTTGAAGGAGGCCCGGGCAGTTCCGACGATTGGACCGAACGCAACAACGGCGTTGATCCTCAGATCGTATCCAATACCGCTTTTTCGGGTAGCCACTCGCTGTGGTTCAGTAACGGGTGGGGAAGGAATTATGAATTTGGCAGCATTGAGCCCGGTCAGCCAGCCAATGGTTATTTCAGCGCTGACTATCCCTACATGAGTATGGCTTATAAAATCCCATCGAATTCTCACACCACAATGCTGGTACACATCAATGGATTCGGCTGGAGGGGGATCGCATTCACCCAGGGAGAGGAGTTAAGCTGCTACGGACCAAAGGTGGCCTCTTGGAATGAAGATATACCCTTGATCACTGATAATCAGTGGCATTTTAAGACCATTAACCTGCATGAACAATTACAGCAGAATCTTGGCCCCGGCAACTACAAGATTGAAGCATTAATCTTCTTTGATGGTTGCGGAGCTTACGGTGTCAGCGGGGAGTTCTGGATCGATGAATTCTCCATCACCAGCGCCAAACCCTCCCTGATGCCCGTCTCATACCTCTGGTCTACCGGTGACACAACGACTTCAATAACGATGAATCCTGACATTCCGACCACCTATTCCTGCACCGTCAGCAACAGCCTGCATTCCTGCACCGACAGTGTAACTGTAAATGTGGTTTCTCTTTCCCCCGATCTTTTCCCTCAGGATACGCTAATGGTTTGTGGTCAATCCTATACACTGGATGCTGGTGGAGGATATACAGGTTATCTGTGGAACACGGGAAGTACAGCACAGGAAGTTCAGCTCAACCGCAGCGGATGGTACCTTTGCACTGTATTCAACGAAGGATGTCAGTGGACAGACAGCGTGTTTGTGAGTATGAATAACATCGACATTCAACCGGATACTGCGGTAATATGCCTGGGTGAAAGCATTGCCCTGGAGGCTGGAGGATGGGAGAATTCATACCGGGAAGATTTCAATAGTGAGACCGTCCCATACTGGAGTAATGTCAAGCGAATTACGTTCAATGGGAATCAGTTACTGGGTCGATATTTTGATGAGGCTACCGGTCTGGAAATATGCTGCTTGCCTTCTCACGATTCTGTTCTGATTGAATTTGATTTTTATGCTCATGACAGTTGGGATAACGTTGAGCCATTTGTGTTTCAACTGAATGGTACAACGATAGCCACAGTATATTTTTCGTACATGGGAAGTTGCAGTGATCCAAGATTTATAAAAATAGCCCAACTCCCCACTGCCTGTGGAGGTTGGAACACCTATAAATACCGCGCTGTTCTTAAATCAGCCCATTCCACATCAGATTTTAGTTTCAATATCAGCCAGACGAACGGAGAGAGTGCGTGCAATGAATCCTGGTCGCTTGATAACTTTGAGTTGTGGCCCGGATTAAGTAAGCTAACGTGGTCCACCGGCGACACCACCTCAACCATAACCGTATCGCCTTCACAGACCACTACTTATTACTGTACCATCACCAACAGCATCAGCAGTTGTACCGACAGCGTTACGGTATATGTAACCGATGAAATGACTCCTGAATTATCCGGGCCTGAAAGTGTTTGTGCAGGAACATCAGGGGCTGTATATTCAACCGATCCCGGTATGACTGACTATCAGTGGACGGTTTCCCCCGGGGGTATCATTACAGCAGGCGGAACAGCCGGCAGCCATACGGTGACGGTTACCTGGAATTCGCCGGGTGGGGGGTATGTAACGGTTAACTATACCAATCCTGCCGGTTGTCCGGTACTGGGACCCACACAACTTGATGTCAGTGTAAATCCAAGATTGCCGGTCAGCGTTTCCATCAGCGCTTCAGCCAATCCCTCCTGCCCTGGCGAACCGGTCACTTTTACGGCCATACCGGTTAACGGAGGCTCCAATCCTTCTTATTTGTGGAAAAAGGGAAATCTTTATATTCCGGGTTCCAACAACCCCACCTATACCTATGTGCCATCACCCGGCGATGCCATTGCATGCCTGGTTACCAGCAATGCCCAGTGTGCCGCCAACAATCCGTCGCTTTCCAATACCATCATCATGTCGGTTTCCAATCCGGTAACGGTCAGCGTTACCATAGAAGCATCCGCTGATACGGTGTGTGAAGGGACTTTGCTCAGTTTCACTGCAATACCTGTCAATGGCGGAACCGATCCAACCTGGCAATGGAGGAAAAACGGCATGGATATCAACGGCGCCAATGGCTCAGCCTTCGAATACTATCCGGCTGACGGAGATATTATTACATGTATAATGAGCTCGAGCGAAATTTGTGCTGTGAATAACCCGGCGCAGTCTAATGCCATCACGCTTACTGTAGACCCATTAGTACCTGTAGGGATTACAATTACTCCCTCAGCCAATCCGGTTTGCGAAGGGACAGAAGTCGCCTTCACGGCAATGCCGGTAAATGGAGGAACGCAGCCCCTGTTTCAGTGGCGAAAAAACGGAGCAGATATCCCGGGAGCGGTCAATTCATACTACAGCTGCGTGCCAACTGATGGAGATTTAATTGACTGTATCCTCACTTCCAATGCAACATGCGCAACCGGCAGTCCGGTCATTTCCAATCTCATTACCCTAACTGTTATAGCTCCTTCGCCAGTAACGGTGACCTTAGCAGCATCCGCCAACCCGCTTTGTGAAGGCGAACCCGCCACAGTTAATGCTACTGTGGTGAACGGAGGTGCTAATCCCCTGTATCAATGGAAGAAGAACGGACAGGATATCATTGGCGAAACCGGTTTTACTTTAACATATTTTCCGATACAGGGAGACGCAATAACCTGCCTGGTCACTTCTAATCTTCCCTGCGCAACAGGCAACCCTGCCTTGTCAGACCAAATTGTTTTTGATATAATTCAAATACCCAATGATACTATAGTTTGTCTCAATGGTTCCCTCTTCGAACTCTCCGGCGCCTCACCGGCCGGGGGAAGCTATGCGGGCAATGGCGTGCTTTTCGGCGCCTATTTCGATCCGGCTACGGCGGGATTGGGAGCGCATGTGATTACTTATACAGTTACTGACCAGGGATATACTTCCACGTGCAGCTTTACCATTACCGTAATACCGCCTCCGGAGGTGGTGTGCCCCGAAACAGCGACGGTGTGCATCAATGCAGGGATTATCGTTCTTGATCAGGGCGCGCCTGAAGGCGGCCTCTACGAAGGACCGGGTGCCTTTCTCGATCTGTTTAATCCATTGGAAGCCGGTTTAGGCGATCATCTGATTACCTATTACTATACCGCACCCGATGGCTGCACCGGTTCCTGCACCTTTACCCTTACCGTTACCGATGTGCCTGAAGCCATCTGCCCTGCCGGTTTTTCCGTTTGCATTACCGATCCGGCCTTTACAATTACCGGTGCTCAGCCGGAAGGAGGAAGCTACCGCATCAATGGTATACCGGGCAACGTGTTTGATCCCGAAGCCCTCGGCTACGGGGTTCATCTCGTGGAATATATGTACAGCATTGCCTCCGGCTGCCAGGATGTGTGTGAATTCCATATCACCGTGGAGCCGGAACCCGAAGTAACCATCCTGGCTGATCCTTACCTGCTCTGTGAGGATTACCAAAACCAGCTTCCGCTGCCTTATCCGCTTACGGCCAATGTTCCCGCTTACACCAGCCTCAACTGGTCAACATCGGGAGATGGTACGTTCAGCAACCCGGGAAGCCTCAACACCTCGTATAACTTTGGACCCAATGATTTGTCCGGAGGTCAGGTTACGTTTACCCTCACCGTGCAGACTTCCGGGGTTTGCATCGGAACCGTATCTGACCAGCTGACCGTTTTCCTGCCTTCGCAACTAATTGAGATCCCGGCGGGATGGAGCGGCATTTCATCCAATGTTATCCCTCAGGTTCCCAACATCGGAGTGGTAGCGGCTCCCTGTATCGATCAGCTGATCATTCAGATTTCCATTGGCGGTATTTACTGGCCCGATCAAAACGTGAATACCCTTGGGGTCTGGAATGCCCATGCGGGTTATAAGGTCAAATACCTGGCTCCCTGCTGTTTGCCCCTGTTTGGACAGGCAGTTCCGCTGCCATCCACCATACATCTGAATGTCGGGGTGAATTACCTGCCGGTGCATACGAAGGTTGCCGTTAAACTCACCGAAGTATTTGGCGCGGATACCAACCGGATTATTTCGGTGGTGGATATTGGCACCCTCCAGATTTACAGTCCTTCCTTCGGAGGTTTGAATACCCTGGTCTGGCTGGAGCCTGGGGTGGGTTACCTCGCTTATATGATGCAGTCGGCCAATATTACCTATCCGGCCAACCTCAAATCTTCCGCACCGGCGGGGCTGCCCAATCGGGAGCCCTTCCGGGGCGCTCATGTGGCGCCGTGGAATGAGGTCATCAATACAGGTTCGTATCACCTGATTGCTTTTGAAAATGCTGCCTTAAAGGATATTGAGACCGGCGATGTGATCGGGGTATTCAATCAGCACGGGCTTTGTGCCGGCTTTGGAACCAAAACTGAAACTGACCGGCTGTTAATCCCGGTATTTGGCGACGATCCCTATACTCAGGACATTGATGGCATGGCTGAACTGGAAATGCTGACCTTCAGGCTGTACAGGCACCAGTCGGGAGAAGTATTAGATATTGAAGTTAACTTCGATCCCATTGCCCCCAACAGCGACGGCTTGTTTACCGGGTACGGGCTTTCGAGAGTAACAGGATTGAAGGCAGAATCGACATCGGTTCATGATCAGACCGGTTATGATTTGTCCGTTTACCCAAATCCGGCTGATAAAACGGTGACGGTACAGTGGTCGAAAGGAATTCGGTCGGTATCACTGGTAAATGCTTTTAGTCAGATGGTAGCTGAGGTTCAACTACAGGGCGAGGCACAGGCGGAAATGGATATCAGCCGGTTTCCGGCCGGGGTTTATTTACTTACAGTGAAAGATATGGCCGGGTTGGTTAGGTTGAAGAGACTGGTAGTGGAGTAGGTAGCCATAGTATGGCTTTGAGCCATACTATGGCTTTCTTTCGGGGTAGCCATAGTATGGTTGAGAGCCATACTATGGCTTTCTTTCGGGGTAGCCATAGTATGGTTGAGAGCCATACTATGGCTTTCTTTCGGATTAGCCATAGTATGGCTTTGAGCCATGCTATGGCTTTATTTCGGGGTAGCCATAGTATGGCTGAGAGCCATACTATGGCTGGCTGGCGGCCATGAGATGACTTTCGGTGGGGTTAGTCATCGGATGGCTGGGAGCCATACGATGACCATTCCGGCGGAAAAACCTCTGTCAGATCAACTTTATACTCACCGTTGAAAATATTTACCGGAATTTTATCATCGCCGGCAAACATACCGGCAAAGCTGAATTTCCCCTGATCATTCAGTATAAATACCGTTACATTTTCATCATTCGGATTCACAATCCAATACTCCCTAACCCCGTATTCTTGATAAATGTTGAATTTATCGTGAATATCCCTTTTGGAGTTTTTGGGAGATACAATTTCAATGATCAGGTCAGGCGCGCCGTTGCAACCGCGGTCGTCCAGTTTAGTCAAATCGCAAACTACATATATATCGGGCTGCAGAACCGTGTAAACCTGGTGATCATTTGTGCTCTTTTTGTTTTTGGGAAAACGTACATCGGAGGGGGCATGAAAAACCTTACATTTCCCGAACCTTAAATAGGCATAAAACATACCGGTAAGTGAAGTGGATATTTCCTGGTGCTTTCTGGAAGGAGCCGGTGTCATCAAACGGATAAAACCGTCCATCAGCTCGCGTCGCACATCATCCATCCAGGTAAGATAATCGGCATAGGTGTATCTTTTGCTGAGATCTAAGTTCAGTGTTTCCATGGAGTCAGGTATTATCCTGCAAAGATAAAAATTTTGAAATTAACTAAAGATCATGGATGAGAGTTTGCGGCCGGACAGCGTTAACCAAACAACTCTCCGGGTATTACTTTTAAAAAGGAACCGTTTACAGTAAGGTAAACATATTGTCCCGGAGTTTCAATATCCGAGATTTGTCAGGATATCTTCAGCTGTTCCTTCCGCGCCCACGGATCTTACTCCCTTTTCATGATAAAAGTTGAGCGTCATTTCTGCACGGTTGGTAAACATACCGTCAGCAAATGGTCTGGCAGGAGTTGATGAGCCTGGTTCGCCAAGGTAATATTTCTCCATCTGAATCCGGGTATCAAATGAGTAGGCATGAATGGCTGTATTTGAAGAATGGATCAGTTCAGACTGCCACGGTTCCAGCAGATCATAATAGTTGTTGGGAGCCCCGGCAATGCTCGGACCAAAAAATACCGCATAGTTGTCAATCCCGAAATTGATTAAACCGGTATAGGTGGTTTTATCAACCGCTGGCAAATTTTCAGAGGCTAATCCGTTCCACAGAAGGAAACAGGTCGGAATCTTTCCGCCAAAAACAAATTTAAGAATGATCAGGCTTTCGGGTGAAAAGGTCTGCAGGATTACTTTTCCGTTGGTATTTCCGATATTGACCTTTAGTTTGCCGTCCGGGCCTGAATAAAACTGATCAGAATCCGTTTCAGGACTCGTAATAATATTCCATCCAAGTTGGTCAAGTTTTGCGTACAATGCCTGTTCGATGCCGGGGTTTACTTCGGGTTCTTTGGTCTCAATGTAAATACCGGGTCTGTGCCCAATGTCCATGGGATCTGTCTCATATTCAAAAACATATTCAGCAGTTCCGCCCTGAACCACTTTGGTATAAATTCTTTGATGGGTGGTTGCATCCCTTTTTAACCGCTTGCCTTCGGCAATCATGATCATATCCTCAAGCGTTGAGATGTACTGTTTCCGGGTAGCAAACCCTGTTCGTGCCTGTTCGGGATTTGCCATATTAAACCATGAGCCGGCATCCAGTTGCATGAGTTCCTCATAGGTAAAGGAGCTGGCAGGAAAGTCTGCCTTGTCTGGGAAAACTTCTTCTATATTGGTGGTTCGCTTCAGATCCACATCGTGCAGGGCAATAATTACCCCATCACGGGTAATCTGAAGATCTGCTTCCAGATAATCAGCCCCAATATTACGTCCCCACCTGAATGCGGCTTCAGTTTCTTCCGGAACCCAATATGTGGAACCACGATGGGCTATTACAGCATTTGCAGGAACCATGTTTCTAACAGCCTCGAGTTGAGGCGAAAGGATATACACCGGTCCGGCATTGGGTTCCTGAGGATGGTCATAACGGCACGAAGTAACTATCAGTAAGCTGATTATCATAACAGACGGTAAAACTCTTTGAATGGCTTTTAGATGTGGCATCGTGATTAAAGTTGATTGTACAATAAGGATTCTAATAGTGCTAAAACCCGGTATCATATCCCAGATAGCACGTGATTCCCAAATCGTTAAACAATTGCCTGACAGAATTTAGTTTTTCAGGTGAAGGTACCTGTATATCTTTAGCCGGGTATTCGATACCAAGGTATTCGTATTTTTGCCGGCCAAGATGATGAAGCGGCAACACATGAATTTCTATACGGTTTATTGAATTGAGAAACTCAGCTGTTTGCCGGATATAGTTTTCAGCATCATTATACCCGGGGATCAGGGGCATTCTGAAAATCAGCCTTCCCTTAAATTCCCGGGCGAGTAGTGCGGCATTGTGCAGAATCTGTTGATTGCTGTTTCCGGTCATCTGCAGATGCATTTGAGGTTCAGGATGTTTCAGGTCGAAGAAAATCCAGTCGAGGTACGGCAAAACTCTTTCAAAATTCACCCACGGAACATTGCCACAGGTTTCAATAGCAGTATGAATATAGGCACCATAAAATCTACTCAGCAAAGCTTCAGCAAAATCAATTTGTAAAAGTGGTTCTCCTCCGCCAAGGGTTACACCGCCTGATTGTCCCCAGTATTCACGATCTCTCTGAACAATGTAGAATACCTCCTCGACGGAATATTTTTTACCGGATATCTTTAAAGCTCCTGAATAGCAGGTGGTCGTGCAGGGATGATCAGGACATTCCTGACAATAACGACGATTAAAGGTAATTTGATTTTCCTTGAGGGTAACCGCATTAAATTCACAGGAAGCCACACAATTTCCACAACGGATGCAAAGGTCTTCATGATACATGAGGGCAGAAGAATGATGAAAGCCTTCAGGGTTGGAACACCAGGCACAACGCAAAGTGCATCCGTTCAGAAAAATCAGGGTGCGGCAACCCGGCCCGTCGTGGACCGAGAACCCCTGTATATCAAAAATATTTCCTCTTTGTCTGCCTAATTCCATGAAAAACCGGTACAGGTGGTAGCGTTCATTTCCGGACTTGCCGGAAATTTCCCGTCACAGGTGCCCAATTGAAATTCAACAGGTTGAAAATGACTGCAGTGCCGGCACTGAGGAAGTTTTTCGAAATTATCGCAGGATACATCATCAGCAGCAATTCGTTCTTTTGTCCGTTTGCAAATCCCTTTGAAAACATCCACAGTGAGATAATATTTACAATCGCGGTGTGTCATGGCAAGAACTTTTTTCGGGTTATATTTCATCATATTCGGTTCGGGCTATCACTTCATCCTGAATTTGTTTGCCCAGTTCCACCCAGTATTGGGTAAATCCGGCAACCCGGACCATCAGGCCGCGGTAATTCTCCGGATGTTTCTGGGCATCTTTCAGCATTTTTGAATCCACAATATTAAACTGCACATGGAAGGCTCCTTTCCGGAGGTAGGCTCTGATCATTTCCAGGAATTTCCGGGCACCTTCACGCCCTTTAATGGCTGAAGGATGGATTTTCATGTTGAGCTGTGAATTTTGCGATGTTGAGTGATCGTAACAGGTAGCAGAAGCAAAAAGGGCATAGGGACCGTGCTGGTCGCTGCCCGGATAGGCCGAACAGGAACCATCGGCAAAGGTAGTACCCCCCAGCCTGCCATCCGGTGTAGCCAGGGTTACAGCGCCCATGGGTCCATGGGTGGAAACGGAAATCTGGCATGAATACAGGGGCTCATTATACAAGGAGACATAGTTTTCACACATCCCGCTGAACCATTCCTGCCACTCCCTGAAAATCCCGTCGACATACGGATTGTCGTTGCCATACTTCGGGGCATCGAGGCAAAGTTTATGAATACGCAGCCAATCGGTGAAGGTATCTGTTCTCACCTGCTCATTCAGGCTGTAAGTACCGGATTGTTGGGCGTTCAGGTAGCCAAAATTCTTTTCAATGGCATCTCTGAGTTCTGCCAGCGAGAAATTTCTTTCCTCAAAAACATTTTTCTTAATGGAGGCCAGGGAGTTGGCCAGATTTACTCCCCCACAAATCTCCACATTAAAAGTACGGTTATACCGGCTTCCCTTGTGGCTGATATCCCTGCCATTCATCAGGCAGTCGGGCTTGAGCATGCTGTTGACCAGTGACGGAGAGATTTTTCCCCAGATATCGTGCTGAATATTATTGGTTAGCGTCAGCACTTCAACGGTTAGGCTGAAATAGTTTTTAAAAGCCTGCCAGACTTCCTCATACGATTTTAATGGTAAACCATGTGATGGATATACGCGGCGTCCGGTTCTTTTATCCAGTCCATCCCAGAGCACGGCTTCAAGAACCTTTGGAAGCGAGATAAAATGCACTCCAACGCTGGTAGCCGGAGCTGATCCACCGGGTATGTAATACTTTTTCCCGTTAAAATCAAGCGGCATCCAGCTTCCGGCCGAGGTTTCGAGGCAACCGCCAATGGACCAGGCCCTTGATTCTTCCAGCGACATTCCTTCCTTTTTGAAATTCCTGAGCAGAAATTCCATTCCGGTACGGTTATTTACCCATGCCGGGTAACCGGTTCCGATCTTGGTACATTCAATCCCTTTGAACAGGAATTCTTCCGGCAGTTTTTCGTCATACAGCAGGCTTAAGGTTGGCTGGGGTGTATCGCAGGTCATGCCAGATTCAAGGATGAGCGCTTCGAGTTCATTGGCGGCGCTGTTGCCGTCTTTATTCAAACCGCCGATACACAGGTTGTTAAATGTATTTCCGCTCAATACACCTCCTACTACTCCCATCGAGGCAAAGCAGTCGATTTCGGTAAACTTCATGCGCATACATTCCAGCAATTCGATGGTTTTTTCGCGGTCGATGATTTCGTGATCGATATCGTGTTTCCAATAGGGATAAAGAATCTGCCCCAGACGACCGGGTGATAAACCGGAGATGGCATCTTCGTTGAGTACGGCGATGTGGAAAATCCAGACCATTTGCAGGGCATCATGAAAGGAACGGGGGGTATTTTCAGAGAGCCATTCCAACCTTTCGGCAATATCAAGATACTCTGCTTTACTGGTTTTATCTTCTTCAAGAGAAGCCATAAATCTGGCTTCACCGGCATGGTTCAGAATCCATTTTTGCAGTCCTTCGAGCATAATCAGAACCGCTTTGTAAAAATAGAGGCGGTCCATATCGGGATACCCGGCTGTTTCGGCCATTTTTTCCCGGCATATTTTCTTCAGTCCGTTTATCCCGTATTGCAGCGGATAATAGTAATTGATGACTTCGCGGCCCTGGGGAAGCGTGTAGCCCGAATCGAACATGCAGATTACCGCCCGCATGATCTCTTCCTTCTCCTTATAGCCGGGTACCATCTGTTCATATTTATGTCCAACATCATCCACCGACTTCTGGTACCATTTTTTGGCAATGGCAAGCAAGGCCGGCATTTCTTCTTTTCTGAGGCCAAACTTACCGGCAATTGAAAGTACATTACCCACGCTTTTGGTAACATTACCTCCCCCCTGCCCCATAGTGGTAACCGTATCGGCAGACACCTTACCCGATTCGAGCGCATCTTTGTACAGTTCATCTTCTTTGGCCATAAAAAATGCTTCGGAGAGCCAGGGCATCGGATAAGAACCTCTCAAATAGTGGGTTTTTCCCATTACCAGTAATTCTCCGGGAAAGATGGAGGGCGTCAGATGCTCAAATCCCGATTTCAGGGCTTCTGCCCGTCTAATTATGGGAACTTCACCCTCCTTTTCTTCCCATTTGCGGGTGTACCAGTAAGGAAATTCAACTGAAGCGGATGATTTGGTTTCAAAATATAATTGCCGTGCTTTTTCAGCACGAGGAGTCGGGGTTTTTCTGATCTCCCTGTCCTGAATGGTACCTGCTACTTTTCGCAAGGTTTCAATTTCAGAAAACGATAAAGTGTCCGATGGTTCTGTATCCATAATCTGCAGGTTTAAGTTCCTGAATGACTGTATATCATTAGATTTTCAAAAGTACATTTTTAATCGGGAATAGCTTAAAAAAAATTTCAGAAATTATCCATCGTATATAAAACAAATTACTTTTGTATTTAATATCAATCCATTTATGTTCTTCAAAATTTTCCTTATTCATGAAAAAGCTCTATCTTTCTTTCATTGCTTTTCTGCTTGTTTATGCAGTTAACGGACAGATTTACCTAAGTGAGGATTTTAGTGGCGGCACTATGCCTCCTGCCGGCTGGACCATTGAAAATCTGGTGGCACAATGGAGCATCAGCAGCAGCGCCAATGCAGGTGGAACAGCCCCCGAAGCTAAATTCACCTGGGTAAGCGGCACAAGTACTACGCGTTTGATCACCAACACAATCGATCTGACCGGTGTTACTTCCTTTACACTCTCTTTCAATCACTTTTACGACTGGTACTCCAATCCGGCTCCTATTGTAGGTGTGGCAACCCGTTCAGGCGGAGGCGACTGGAATACGGTCTGGGAAGCAACACCAACCGGGAACATCGGTCCCGAGAATAAAATCATGGAAGTGAGCAATGCCAATGTGGGCGCTTCCGATTTTCAATTATGCTTCTATCTGAACGGAAACATGTATAACCTTGACTACTGGTTCCTTGATGATGTTTTGATGTACATACCCTATGAAACTGATGTGATGTTATCAGCCGTTAATCTGCCCGAATATGTGGCCAACGGAGCTGAACTGACCGTTACCGGAACCGTTAAAAATATCGGATCTGATGTAATTAATTCATTGGATGTGGTTTATACGGTGGATGGTGGCGAAGAAGTGGTTTATCCGGTGACAGGGCTCAACATGGCTTTGGGACAGAGTTACAATTTTACCCACCCCACTCCCATTGTTCTTACCGAACCCGGATCTCATGAAGTTGAGATCAATATTGTGAATGTGAACGGTGGCGAGGATGACTTTCCGGCCAATAACATCATGACCAAATATGTGGGGGTAGTACCCTTTATTCCTGCCAAAAAGGTTTTCTGTGAAGAAGCAACCGGTACCTGGTGCGGATGGTGTGTCAGGGGTATTTGTTTCATGGATTATATGGCTGAGACCTATCCGGATACCTGGATCGGCGCAGCGGTTCATAATGGCGATCCGATGGTATTTGCCGCCTGGGATGACGCCATTCCCGGAATTATCCCGAATTTCCCCGGTTATCCGAGCGGAACTATCGACCGGGCCGGTAATGACTATTGGGATCCTTCCGATTTTGAAGCCGGATATCTGTCGAGGATAAATGCCATTTCACCGGCTACCGTTGAAATCATCAATTATATGTACAATCCGGAAACACGAATGGTGGAATTTGACCTGTCCTCGGAATTTATCGTGGATATTTATAATGAACTGAGATTTGCCGCGGTAATTCTGGAAGACAGTGTTTGGGGCAGCGCCAGCGGATATAATCAGGCCAACTATTATGCAGGAGGCGGAAACGGACCCATGTGCGGATTCGAAAGTATGCCATCCACGATCCCGGCTGCACAGATGCACTATGATCATGTGGGAAGGGCCATTCTTGATACGCCTTTCGGGACTGAAGGCAGCCTGCCCAGCCCCATCAGCGCAGGAGCGGTTCACACGTATCATTATTCCTATACACTTCCGGAGGACTGGGTGTATGAGAAGCTTCATTTCGTGGGATTGCTCATCAATATGACCAATGGTGAAATCCTGAATTCAACCAGCGTTATCGGAGCCACAGTAGGTATCGAAGAACCTGTGGCCTCAAAACAGACCTTGAGCATCTATCCGAATCCGGTGAGGAATACGGCAAATGTTTCTTTTAACCTTGATCAGCCGGGTATTGTTAATCTGGAGATTTACAACCAGTTAGGTGAACAGGTGTACAAATCGCGCGATTATAATATGGGAGCCGGACAAAACCGGTTGATCCTTGACCTTGAAAACTACAGTCAGGGAATGTATTTTGTTAAGCTGGCAGTTGGAAATCAAAGACTTACAGGAAAAATTAATCTGGTTAAATAGCCAGGGTTAATTGCAAAATAAAACGCCATCCGGCACCGGGTTATCCTCTGTTAAAAGGAGTTGCCGGTTTCGGGTGGTGTTTTGTTTTACACCTGCCTTGCATTAGGGATTACTACAGAGTTAAAATTTCCCTGGGACTTAAAAAGAAATTAAGGTCTTTAATGACCTTAATGACATTAATGACATTAATTACAACAAAGACAATAATTATACAGTGTTAACCTGCACTTTTAAGTTTTAAAACAACTATTTTTGTAAACCGTAACCAGCCACTTTGTATTAAAATATTACAGTATTTATGCAAAAGTTGTATCTAACCTGTATTGCTTTCCTGCTGGTCTGTACAGTAAACGGGCAGGTTTTCCTGACCGAGGATTTCAGCGGTGGAATAATGCCGCCGTCCGGCTGGAACATTGAAAATCTCCAGGGACAGTGGAGCATCAGCAGCACTACCAATTCCGGCGGCACAGCTCCTGAGGCAAAATTTCACTATACCAGTGGCACAATTACTACCAGATTGATTTCCAACACCATTGATCTTACCGGACTGACAACCGTTATGCTTTCGTTTAACCATTTTTATGACTGGTATGCCAATCCGGCGCCGGCTGCGGGTGTGGCTACCCGCTCAGGCGGAAGTGACTGGAACACGGTTTGGGAAGTTGTACCTACGGCCAATACCGGCCCTGAAAACAAATTCATCGAAATCAGCAATGCCGATGTTGGCGCCTCCGATTTTCAGCTTTGTTTTTTCCTGAGTGGAAATATGCTTAACCTTGATTTCTGGTTTCTTGATGATATTTTGCTGTATAACGCTTTTGAAACGGATGCCATGCTATCGGTAGTTCATCTGCCTGAATATGCAGCCAGCGGAGCAGAAGTAACCGTTACCGGAACGGTGAAAAATGCAGGTTATGATGTAATTAATTCATTTGATGTGGTTTACAGGGTTGATGGAGGCGATGAAATTTCCCATCCCGTTACCGGACTCATCCTGGCCCCGGGTCAGAATTATACATTTACACACCCAACCCTTCTGGTACTCACCGAATCCGGTTCTCATGAAGTTGAAGTGAATATTGTGAATGTGAATGGCGGTGAAGATGACTTTCCGGCCAACAATATCATAACAAAAAATATATGGGTAGTACCTTTTATACCGGCCAAAAGAGTTTTCTGTGAAGAGGCCACCGGTACCTGGTGCGGACAGTGTGTGAGGGGCATCTGTTTCATGGACTATATGGCCGAAACCTATCCGGATACCTGGATCGGAGCGGCGGTACATAATAATGATCCGATGGTATATGCCCCCTGGGATACCGCCCTGCCTGATATTATTCCCAATTTTTCCGGCTTCCCCTGCGGAACTGTTGATCGTGCCGGAAATGATCACTGGGATCCTTCAGAGTTTGAAGCCGGCTATTTAACGCGAATCAATACCATTTCTCCGGCTACAATAGAAATCATCAACTACACCTATCATCCTGAAACCCGATTGGTCGCATTCGATCTTTCCTCTGAATTTGTCGCCGGCATTAACCATGAACTGAGATTTGCCGCGGTAATTATTGAAGACAGCGTTTGGGGAACTACCAGCGGATACAACCAGGTGAACAGTTATTTCGGAGGCGGAAATGGTCCCATGTGCGGATTTGAAAGCCTGCCCGCAATGGTACCGGCTGCGCTGATGCATTACGATCATGTGGGCAGGGCCATTCTCGATACTCCTTTCGGCACGGAAGGAAGCCTTCCTGTCCCTATCAGTGCAGGTGCCGTTCATTCCTATCACTATTCCTATACGCTGCCAGATATATGGGTTTATGAAAAACTTCATTTTGTGGGATTGCTCATCAACATGACCAATGGCGAAATCCTGAATTCCACCAGTGTCTTAGGAGCTACGGTTGGCATAGAAGAACCCGTTGCCTCTAAACAGGCCTTGAACATCTATCCGAATCCGGTGCGGAATACGGCCAATATTTCTTTCAACCTTGAACAGCCGGATATTGTGAATCTGGAGATGTACAATCAATTAGGTGAACAGGTTTACAAATCACGCGATTATAACATGGGAGCCGGACAGAACCGGCTGATCCTTGACCTTGAAAACTACCGTCAGGGAATGTATTTTGTAAAACTGGCAGTTGGAAATCAAAGACTTAAGGGGAAAATTAATATGGTTAGGTAACAGTACTTTTAAATACATATTACTTTTTTTTCCTATTCTCTATTCGCAGCCGTGTCATACGCTCGCGCATACCTCCGTTTTTTAGAAAATCATCGCCCAACGATTTTAATTGTTGAAACAGTAAATAATCGTTCTGTTTTATCAGGCAAATGGCCATATTGGCGATGGTTTCAGGAGGTCTGACAGAAACCAGCGGCATATAAAAACCGGTATCGTTGTGGTTACGGCCAAGTTCCCGCATTTTTTCCAGTTCTGCCGAGCCATCTTCCCACTGGCGGTGGCCGCGGGTACGCAGATAATCCTCATAATCAACAAGCAACTCTTGTAAACTTGCCTTGGCTACATTAATCAGTTTAATTTCCGTTTCCTTTGAAGTAACAGATGCCGCCGAACCTTCGGCAATATTTTGTTTTCCTGACCGGGCTGCCTGAACCATCTGATCAATGGTGCGGTCGCCGCGGGACAGATATTTATGCGTAAAATAGTATGTAATGTCGTAAATGGCCTCAGCCTTCTGGTAGGATAACAACCTGCGGTAGTTACCGCCAACCGGCAGTAAAGGTTCGTTATTATGTGGTGTTGCCCCCATCGCTAATTGATTTTGGTTAGTTTTCGTATTTAATGATTACAAATTTATTGGCTTTTGTAATTACAGGCGGCTTATCATTGGGTTTTTGCAATAATTTTTGTTTTTTTAAGGGTTTTTAAAATTTTAAAGGTCTCTATGGTCTTAAGGACCTTAAGGTCTTTAAAGTCCTTAAGGTCCCTAAAAACACACGCCCCCACACAAAATCCTGCCTGACGGCAGGTTGCGCATGGCATATTAACCGCCAAATGATAAGGCAAGCCCGGTTTAAATAAAATTTGGCCGCTTCGCGGCAAATAGCCAAATAGTCAAATAAATCAAGGCGGGCTATCGCCCGCTTAGTCCTTGAGGCAGCGGACAGAAAAGCCGTAAGCCTTATTGCTGAAGTACCGGTAGACACTGGCGTCGCTGTAGTACAGGTTTCGGTACCAGGCATCGGAGGAGTCGTTCTGGGACGAGGACCACCAGTAGCCGTAGCTAGCCTGATCGTAGAACGAGCCGTCCGTGCTCCGGGTGCCGCCGGGCAACCCCGTGAAACCAGTGGTATTGTTGGATGCCTGATTGTTACCCACAGCACAGGATCCGGTATAAGTTGTCCAACCTGAAGTGGATGCCATCGCCTTGGCAATATAGGTTGAATTGCTGTTACACCGGTAGGCGCTCTGGCCGCTTATGTAGGTGGTCAGGGTGGTCCATTCGGCATCGGTGGGCAAATGCCAGCCGGTGGGGCAAATACCTTTTACGCCTGCTGTGGTGGTGTATTGCATCATTTCGTTCCATTGGTAAAGCCCGCCGTAGGTAGTGCAATTGCTCTCGGAATTGTTGTAGCAGTATTTTTCTATTGTACTGTTATTCGTTTGGTTGCTTGTACCGGCAATGCGGGTTCCAATATTCAGGTTTTGTTTCATCCAGCACTGGGTACCCAGTTGCAGGGTGGTATAGGATTTACCGTCGCGAGTGTCGGTAAAGCTCTGCCCGCAACTCCAGTTGGGAGCAAAACTTATGGTTACCTCGTCCCAGTCGTCGCAGCCCTGCCAGGTATAAAGCCGCCACAAAAGCACATACGTATTGCCGGCCACACCGGTAAACTGGCTGGCAGGATTATTGGGCTGGGCAATGCTGCCGCCCGCGCCGCTTTGTATGCTCCACTGGCCGTAGCCGCCTGTGGGAGGCGTGTTGCCGGCAAGGGTGGTACTGGTTCCCGAATGGTTAATCTGGTCGGGGCCGGCATTAGCTATAGGCATCGGCATAAAACTCAACTCAAGCGTATCATAAGCCGGAACCCCACAGGGCGGTAACGCATAAGCCACCATTACCAGATGAATACACCCTGCCGACCAATCAAACACCGAAGGATAATACACCGGATTCTGGCTGTATTCAAAATCGAAAAAACCAGATCCGTCGAAAGTATACCAGCTGACATAATCATAATTAGCGGCAAATGCGTCAGAAAGGGTAACCTCATCGCCTTCGCATACGGTGGTATCATTTCCGGCAAAAGCAGCCGGAACATGTTGCAGGTTCAGGTACATATAGTCATAACCAGGCAGCGAAGGGCAGGGAGCTGCCGTATAGGCCGTCAGCATGAGCGCCACATAACCGTTTTGGATATCCTGATTTCCCGGCGTATAAGAGGGACTGATCGACATCGGATCGCTGAAAGTACCATCGCCGCTGGTTGTCCACCCTCCCATAATACTTCCAGGAGGAATCATGGCTCCCGCCAACAGGTACGATTCCGTTTCGCAAAGCCAGGCATCCTCGCCGGCATAAGGCTGAGGCGGCTGGCAATCGATGGTTTGAAAACTCCAAACAGGACTGTCGGTAACATTATTGTGGTTGTCGCGGGCCGCAATTTTCCAGTAAAAGGTTACGCCATACGGCAACTGGTTTATCGTGTAAGAAGTGGCGTTTACACCCGGTTGAATCAAATTTGGCGGATAGTCAGGTCCGAAAAATACGTCGAAAAGCACCGGGTCGTTATCCGGATCAACACAACCCCATTGCAGGGTAATATCAAAGGGCTGACCGGTGGCGCCATCAGGAGGACTTACCACAAATGGCATTTCAGGAGGCTGATTGACGATGAGGCTTCCGCAGGTTTCGAACCAGTCGGTTCCGTTGTAATAATTGAGGCAATTGGTAGTAACGTTGTATATCTGCATGCCTGCCGCCGGGTTGATCAGGGCATCGCGTTCCTGGTTGGTCATGGCCATCAGGCTGCCGGTTTGCCCCGAATACAGGGAGTAAGGTACGCTGAGCAACTGGGTAACGCCTAAGGTTTGATACTGCCCGCTTCCGGTAAGATCGATGGCTGTTTCGAGAAAATGGGGCGCTCGCCCCCATTGAATAGTTGCAAAATTCCCCTCAACAAGGGTTCCCTGTCCGATGGAAAGAGTGATCAATCCTAAAGAATTGGTAACGGCATTGTGGATTTCGGAATACGCTACATCTCCCACGGCAGAACCGCTCCGGAGGGTGATTTTCAAATTCACCGGAGTATCGGACAGGAGTTGCCCTTCGGCATCGCGGATCACCGTCTGGTAGCTGATGGCCTGGGGTTGCTGCGCCCAAAGCGGCCACACCATACTGAAAAGAACTACATAAAATAACAGTTTTTTCATAAAAGCTGACATTTGGTTAATAAACATGTTGCGAATAATAGTTTGTAAAAATAATTAATTCTTTCTTTTTACGCATAAAAGGTTCGGGTGATTATTCCAAACCTGATACATCGTCAAAGAAATCAAACAAATATTCAGGCTGAAAACTGATAATTGATTCTGTTTTATCCAGGCATTGGATGATGTCTTTATTTCTCCGACTAAATCCGGAACCAGATGATTGATGTTATAACCAAATCCAATATGGATATGGTCAGGCATGGCGCCAACCGCCAAAATTTTATGTTCCTGGTTTTGAACAATTCCAGTGATATAACGCTCCAAATCATTTTTCCATGAATTCATAATAAGGGCATTGCGGTTTTTCACGGCAAAAACCAGATGAAAACAGCATTGTGTATAAGTGTCGGGCATATTTCGAATATTTACCAATAAGACAATAATATTCAAATGTATAATAAATAATTTTATTCAGCCACAGCGTGGAGAAATATTGTCAAATTCCAGGAGTTTTTCCCGGTTGCATTTTGTATTCAGCCACAGCGTGGCGAAATTTTGGTAGAAAATCGTGGCCCCGGATTCCCAAAAGGCGCGTAGCGCCGCAATAATATATCCCGGTTTGAACCGGAATAATTCCATTTCCATATTACGGCGCTACGCGCCTGAAATACATTTCGCGCATTCGTTTCTACCATAATTGCGGCGCTATGCGCCTCAAATACATTCTGCGCATTCGTTTCTACCATAATTACGGCGCTATGCGCCTCAAATACATTACGGGTTCGCATTGCTACCAATATTACAGCGCTATGCGCCTGAAATACAATGCATTTTGTATTCAGCCACATCGTGGCGAAATTATGGTAGAAAATCGTGGCCCCGGATTCCCAAAAGGCGCGTAGCGCCGCAATATCATATCCCGGTTTGAACCGGAATAAATTCCATTTCCATATTACGGCGCTACGCGCCTGAAATACAATGCATTTTGTATTCAGCCACAGCGTGGCGAAATTATGGTAGAAAATCGTGGCCACGGATTCCCAAAAGGCGCGTAGCGCCGCAATAATATATCCCGGTTTGAACCGGAATAAATGCCACATCCTTATTGCGGCGCTATGCGCCTGAAATACAATGCATTTTGTATTCAGCCACAGCGTGGCGAAATTATGGTAGAAAATCGTGGCCACGGATTCCCAAAAGGCGCGTAGCGCCGCAATATCATATCCCGATTTTGTCCGGAATTAATTCCATTTCCATATAACGGCGCTATGCGCCTCAAATACATTCTGCGCATTCGTTTCTACCATAATTGCGGCGCTATGCGCCTCAAATACATTCTGCGCATTCGTTTCTACCATAATTACGGCGCTATGCGCCTCAAATACATTACGGGTTCGCATTGCTACCAATATTACGGCGCTATGCGCCTGAAATACAATGCATTTTGTATTCAGCCACAGCGTGGCGAAATTATGGTAGCAAACGGTAGCCCCGGATTCCCAAAAGGCGCGTAGCGCCGCAATATCATATCCCGATTTTGTCCGGAATTAATTCCATTTCCATATAACGGCGCTATGCGCCTCAAATACATTCTGCGCATTCGTTTCTACCATAATTGCGGCGCTATGCGCCTCAAATACATTCTGCGCATTCGTTTCTACCATAATTACGGCGCTATGCGCCTCAAATACATTACGGGTTCGCATTGCTACCAATATTACAGCGCTATGCGCCTGAAATACAATGCATTTTGTATTCAGCCACATCGTGGCGAAATTATGGTAGAAAATCGTGGCCCCGGATTCCCAAAAGGCGCGTAGCGCCGCAATATCATATCCCGGTTTGAACCGGAATAAATTCCATTTCCATATTACGGCGCTACGCGCCTCAAATACATTACAGGTTCGAATTGCTACCCCAGAAAGCAGGTTACAAGGTTTTTAAAGTCTTTTGGGTTGCTGATGACCTTACTTGCATTTAATTAATTTTAACAATATACATTCAAAAAACTTCTACCTTTGATCTTCCAAACCCGGATTACTCATTGATCTTTTAACTTTACCTTTTTAATCATGAAAAACACGCTCTTGCTGCAACTGCTTCTGTCTGGATTATTTTTTCTTTTCTTCTCAGGCGATAAACCCAAAAATGACCAATACATTGTTTTAGCCTGGAACGACCTCGGGATGCATTGTTCCAACCATGACTTTTCGAAAATTGCCGTCTTGCCTCCATACAATAACCTGATGTCGCAGGTGATACGGAAAGGATCAGCTACCACCTCCCCTGAACTTGTTACTTCAGGGTTTAATGTAACTTATAGCATTCCGGGTAATACCTTTTCGGTAGGTAAAACTAATTTCTGGGATTATGACCAGGCGCTTTTTGGCGTGGATCTGCCTCCCAATACCGGCCTTACCGGCAACGGATTATCAGGACCAATGACCTTCCATACCGATCATTACATGGCTACCGGAATTCCGGTGACTCCCTTTACCGATCTCAATCTGGTCAATGAAGATGCCTACCAGCTTGCCCTGGTTGAATTGTTCGACCAGGGGAATAATCTGATAAGCACCACACAAAACGTGATCCCGGTATCTAACGAGATCAATTGTGTAAGTTCAGGCTGCCACAGCAGCGAGCAGGATATTTTGAACAAACATGAACAGGTTCCGGGCTTCACTCCTCCAGTTCTTTGCGGCTCCTGCCATTTTACCAACGCGCTGGGAATACCGGCCAATCCGGAAGCGCCTGTGTTTTCGTTTGCCATTCATAACAAACACAAGGATAAAACCAATGATTGCTATAAATGTCATCCGGGTCCCAACACCCAATGCTACCGCGATGTAATGCATGCAGGCGGAATGGTTTGCCAGGACTGCCATGGCAGTATCTCCCAGGTAGCTTCTTCCATTGCCAATGGCCGGGAACCCTGGCTTCAGGAACCCAGCTGCGGTTCGGTTTCGTGCCATGGGGCCAATTATGCTGAAGAACCGGGGAAATTGTTCCGGCAATCCAAGGGACATGGCGGTTTATACTGCAGTGCATGTCACGGATCTCCGCATGCCATCCTGCCTTCGGAAAATCCAAGAGATAATGTTCAAAACATAGCTTTACAAGGATCAGCCGGCACCCTTAAGGATTGCAAGGTCTGTCACGGAATCGTTCCTGATGGTCCTGGCCCCCACGGATACACCCCTCCGGCAGCTGAGGACAAATATGTGCTGGTAGCCTGGAACGATCTGGGGATGCATTGTGCCAACAAGGACTTTTCGAAAATCGCGGTACTCCCGCCATATAACAACGTTTATGCGCAAGCCATCAGAAAAGGCAATGAAACCCGGTCGCCGGAGATAATAACTTCCGGAGTCGAAGTTACCTATGAAATTCCCGGGAATACGTATTCGGTTGGAAAGACCAACTTCTGGAATTATGAAAACCTGTTATTTGGAACCCAGCTGCCTGATAATATTGGACTTACCGGTAAAGGACTGATTGGAGGCATGGATGTAACCGGAAACGCATTCCGGGCCGAAGGCATTCCGATAACCCCTTACACCGATGCCAATCTGGTTACAGAAGATGCCTACCAGCTCGCTTCACTGAAATTATTCGACGTAACCGGAAAGCTGCTGGCATCGGCACAACCGGTGGTACCCGTTTCCAATGAGATCAACTGTGTGAGTTCCGGATGTCATTCAAGCGAAAACAATATCCTGAACATGCATTCCGACGATGGCGGATTTGATCCCAACAATACCCCTATCCTGTGTGCCAGCTGTCATGGTTCCAATGCGCTTGGCCTGCCCGGAACACCAGGGCTGAAATCATTTTCACAGGCTATCCATGAAAAACATGCCGGTAAAACCAATGATTGTTATAAATGTCATCCCGGTCCGAATACCCAGTGTTACCGCGATGTGATGCATGCCGGTGGTATGGTTTGCCAGAACTGTCATGGAAGTGTGGCTCAGGTGGCGGCATCGATTGATAACGGGCGGATCCCCTGGCTGCAGGAGCCTTCCTGCGGGGCTGCCCAATGCCATGGTCCCAGTTATGCCGAGAATCCGGGAAAACTTTTCCGTCAATCGAAAGGACATGGCGGATTATTCTGCAGCGCCTGCCATGGATCACCCCATGCTATATTGCCAAGCGAAAATGAAAGAGACAATATTCAGAATGTAGCCCTCCAGGGATTTAAAGGTACCTTGTATAACTGCGCGGTTTGTCACGGTTATATTCCTTCGGCACCCGGACCCCACGGTATTTCAGGGCCTGCCGTGATGAACCAGATCATGGAACTGCCCGAAGGATGGAGCGGTATTTCCTCTTACCTGATCCCTTTGAATCAGGACCTGGATTATATCATTGAACCCATTTTTGATGACTTTGTAATTATGACAGACAATTCGGGGGTTTACTGGCCGGATCATTCCATCAATACACTAAACCAATGGAATGCATCAAAAGGTTATATCATAAAGATGAACCAACCAAGGCTATTATCTTTTGAAGGTATCAGGGAAAATGGCAAAACATTGATTCTTGGTACCGGGTGGAATATCATGCCTGTGTTAAGTACCTGTCCGGTAAATGCTGAAACCCTGTTTGCAGCTTATCCCGGCAAGCTGGTGATAATCAAAGAAGTGGCCGGATCAAAACTCTACTGGCCTGAGATGGGGATCAACTCACTGGTAAACCTTACTCCGGGAAAATCATATTTTATACTTACCAATACTACTATCAATCTCACTTTTCAGAATTGTAACATTCAATAATTTTTTTTCTACAATTTCAGAAATGAATCAAATTATTTTCTAATTTTGCAAAATCTTACTTAAGAATAATTATTAATTAGAAAATAATCAGATTTCATGATTGTATTAAGCCAGATCATAGAACAGATCAAAGCCAAAGACCTGAAGGTGACCCCACAGCGGGTGGCTATTCTTGAGGCTATCATGGAGTTGAATAATCACCCTACTGTAGAAAATATTGTCAACTTTCTGAAGACAAATCATCCCAACATTGCCACCGGTACAGTGTATAATGTACTTCAAACCTTGGTAGAAGTTGGATTGATAAGGCGTGTGCAAACAGAAAAAGACAATATGCGGTACGAAATGCTGGGCGAACAGCACCACCATCTGTATTGCCATGAATCAGATCGGATTGAGGATTACTATAATTCTGAAATTTCCGGGATCATTACCACCTATTTTGAAAAACACCGGATTGAAGGATTTGAAATTGAAGACATCCGCCTTCATATCAAAGGCAAATTTAAACCGGTTCAGAAAAGCACTGACGCTTAACTAACTTAAATAAATCGCTTTATGAAAGAAAAAAGTATTGAATTGTTAAACAAGGCCATTGCTGATGAACTGAGCGCTGTACATCAGTATATGTATTTCCATTTTCACTGTGATGACCAGGGATATGATTTGCTGGCCAATCTGTTTAAGCGCACAGCTATAGAAGAAATGCTTCATATTGAGCGGCTTGCCGAACGAATCCTCTTCCTGAGAGGGGATGCCGAAATAACAGCTTCCGAAGAAGTAAAAAAGGTTAAGGATGTAAGGCAGATGCTTGAAATGGCAGCCGCCATGGAGACCAGCAGCATGAAAGATTACAACGAATGGGCCAATGAATGTGCCCGTAATGCCGACTCGGTTTCCAAAAAACTGTTTGAAGCGCTGGTTGAAGATGAAGAAAGACACTTCGACCAATACGACAAAGAGCTGGATAACCTTCAAAAATTCGGCAATCAGTACCTGGCGCTGCAATCGATAGAGCGCAGCAAAAACCTGGGCGCCGGAAAACCCACTGAATAAGATGTTGGACGACAGATATTCGGGACAGAAAAAGGGACGACATCCCTCAGGGACGACTTCCCGGAGAAAATTCCGAATCTCAGGTCAATACAAAAAATTCCGGGATGTCGTCCCTTTACGCCCCTTTCAGTTTTCAAATACTTAAATTCTCAAATTCTTAAATTCTTAAATTCTTAAATTAATTTATCATGGAAGAAAACGCAATCAATCCAATGCCCCGCATCGGGGACAAAGCGCCTTCATTTAAGGCAGTTACCACACAGGGTGAAATCAATTTCCCGGAACAATATCAGGGAAGCTGGGTAATCCTTTTCAGTCACCCCGCCGACTTTACTCCGGTATGTACTTCAGAGTTCATGACCTTTGCTTCTATGGAACAAAAGTTCGCCGAAGCCAACTGCAAGCTGGTAGGCCTTTCAGTGGACGGTTTGTACAGCCACATTGCCTGGCTCCGAACGATCAAAGAAAAAATAGAGTATAAAGGGATGAAAGATGTGGAAGTAAAATTCCCGCTCATCGAGGACATCACCATGGAAGTATCCAAAAAATATGGCATGATCCAGCCCGGTGAAAGCAGTACCAAAGCTGTTCGTGCAGTATTTTTCGTGGATCCGAAAGGCATCATTCGCGCCATTATTTATTACCCCTTGAGCCTCGGACGTAACTTCGAAGAATTGTATCGCGCTCTCATTGCCATGCAGACTGCCGATGCCTTCTCCATTGCTACTCCCGCCGACTGGGTTCCGGGTGATGATGTAATTGTTCCTCCGGCCGGTTCATGTGGCGTAGCCAAAGATCGTATGGATGGCAAAGACAATCTGAAATGTTACGACTGGTTTTTCTGCACCAAACCTATCGATAAGGATACCGTGCTGAAGGCTGTTCTGAAGAAGTAAAAAAGCTTTTCCAGCATTATGAAAAGAGGCTGTCTCATAAAGGGGTCAGCCTCTTTTTTTGATGCCCATGCAAAAAAGGCCATCCTCTTCAGGACAGCCTTTTCTATTTTTATCGTTGTTTTTAATCTGACTTCGGTTACGATCATCAACCGTTCACAATCGCAAATCGTAAATCGTAAATCGTAAATCAGGTTATGGTTCCTACTTTATTACCAGCCTTTCAATTACCACACTTCCGGCATGTTCAAACCTGAGTATATAAACCCCGGGTTGTAAATCCTGAACACTGAGTTGTGTTTCAGGGCTGATCAATTCCATGGATTTGAGCAAATTACCACTCAATGACAATACTTGCAGGCTGACCGGGGTTCCCGTATAGGGATAAGCGATGGTGACCTGGTCACTGGCCGGATTCGGATAAACCAGAACCTCGGGCTTGTCCTTATCTGGCTCGATGATGTCAGTCTGAGCCGCTTCAGCCCCCATCTTCAGCGTATTGGACAACTCTACATGATCGAACCAGGATCTCGCTGTTCGGGCAGCGCTGGAACTTTCTGCAAAGATTCCGGCATGGATGGTGGCATTCATCGCTATGGTAACCGTGTAGCTTTTTATCCACGAAGTGCCGTTGTACGATACGTAAACCAGGAACGTATTGCCGTTACGCTGAATCTTCATCCATCGGATCTGCTGATATACCTGACTCATGCTGGTCATACTTTTGCCGGTATTGTTGCGGAATCCAATCAATACATTGGGATTGTACAGCCGGGTTTTAAACAACACGGTTTTGGCGTTCGGGGCATTGCTCTCACGCATCATCACCCCGGCCCAGCCATCGTTCTGAACATCCGAAAGGCGTGCAATGATCGTTCCGTTGCCGGTTAAGGGCTGATATACAAAATGGTATACATCGTTGGTGGTGGTGGACTTACCGGTAGCATTGGGCTGGAATACATCCAACTGGGGATTCGCACCGGGGAAAAACTCAGTGTTGCCCGCCGCAGCCGGAGTGGTGTTGGCAACCAACCAGTTGCCGGCAGTAACTTCGAGCTGTTTCGTCGCTGTTTCTCCCGTCAATCCATTATCGCCCGATGAAAAAGTGGCGGTTAGGGTGGTATATTCACCAGGGAACGTAAGCTGATTGTCGGTGTATTTGAAGGTAGCCGTGCCACTGTTGGCCGGCAGGGTTACCTGGACCGGCGTAAAGGAGGCGGTGCTTCCCGTGGAGGTAGTGGTTAAGGTCAAGACCGTGGTACCGGTCACATTTGTCGGATTGTTGTATTCATCGTAAACCGTTAGGGTAAAGTCGCCGGACTGGGTACCTGCCGACAGTGAATTCTGGCCGGTAATGGCAAAACTGGCGGGTAATGCCGGTGTAATGGTGAATGCAGGGGAAGTATATCCGGGGGTTAGCACTCCCGATGTGGCCTTTAATACCTTGTCGGTTCCGGCTATATTGATACTCAGACCGGTAAAGGTGGCCACACCCTCTGAGGCAGCAACCGTGGTGGCGCCACTCAAAGTCCCTGTTCCCGTACTCAGCTCAAGGGTTACATTACCACTAACTGTGGGTACGGTATTGCCAAAAGCATCCTGAATGGTTACCGCCGGTTGTTGTGCAAAGGCCGCACCAGCCGGAGTGCTTGATGAGGGTTGGGTGGTAAAGGCCAGTTTCGCTGCCGGGCCCGGAACAAATTCTATGGTGGCGGTAGTGGGACAGGCGCCCGGACATTTGGCCGTAACCGTAGCGGTTCCGGTCACAGTTTCTGAACGCAGATCCAGCAGTACCTGACCGTTGGCATCGGTTACAAAAGTGCCCACACCGCTAACCTCCGTGGATCCGTCCAGCAAGGTTCCCTTATCGGTTTCTACGGTAATGGTTTGATTGGCCAACGGGTGGTTGTCATGATCCTCCAGTGTGACGGTTATGGCTGTAGTGCTGGTTCCATTGGCGGTGATGGAGGCAGGATCGGCTAACACGTTGAAAAAAATATCGCGAACACTGAACAGATTGCTTTCTCCGGTTTTGCCGTTGGCACTGCCTGTTCCGGAAGCTGATGCACTGACTTTCACATCAAAGCCAGGAACACCGCTTATTCCTGTATAGAGAACGTTGGTCAATGAAAAGAAACTTTCTCCGGCGTTCATCGTTTGGGTAACAGGATCAGAGGGGAATCCCTGTAACCTGAGATCTCCCGGAGTTGCTCCTCCGCTGCCTGTAAGGGTAACAGTTACCGTACCTCCGGTATTTGGGGTGGGATTATCATAAGCATCCACCAGCGTTACTTTCACATCAAAGGGGATATTGTGTAGCTTAGGACTGGTAATGTTCCCTCCTAAGGTATTGGTCACATAAAATTTAACAGGTGGTCCTGGATTGATATCGGCCGAAGTTTCAGGTGATCCGGTTAACGAAAGCGTATAATTACCCGATTTTGTACCGGCAAGCGATGCAGCAGTGATAGTAACGGCATGGTTTCCAACCGTTTTATCTGCAAAATGGATTTCGGGTCCGGTAAGAGAAACATCATCCGCAGTGACAACCCCCACAAGGGTCAGATTGTTCTGATCAAAAGTGGCAGTGGTGTTATCGTCATAAATTTTATTGTTGGCGGTAAAACTGCCTCCGATGGTCAGTTCTTTGGTTTCTACCGTTATGCTGTGTGGTTCTGTGAAGGCTTCATCGCAGGTTCCACTCTGAACCACCACCCGGTATTGCCAGGTTCCGGCCGAAGCAGGTGTTTCGCTGTAGGTTGAGGAGGTATGAGTAATATCAGTCCATCCTCCACTGGTTCCCAAACGCTTTTGCCACTTCTGGATTGAACCCGTATTTCCTGTCAAAGTAAGATTTCCGGTGGAGGAGCCGTAGGTAATGGATGAGGTTCCGCCAATACTTCCTGCAACGGTGGTTGGATCAACAATCCAGCTTACTGTAACAGCCGTGGCATCACTACAATAATCAGATTTGCGAAGGGTTTGAATTTCAACGGCCGTTTTTCCGGTGGTCGAAATATTTGCCCCCGAAGTATAGTTGGCCCATGCCGACCAGGTTGTAACTCCTGTTTTCGTGCGGTAGGCCAGCGAATCAACACCATTGCCGCCACTGCCAGGAGTGAGAACAGCTAAAACATTTTCGCCTTCACAGATATTGGAAACATCAGGTGTTTTTGTCAAAGTGCCTGATACCGGGCTGGGTTCAACCGTCCAGCTTACATACGAGAAATCTGAAGTGTTGCAATTATCAGACATGCGGCCTGTGCGGATCTCAACCTCTGTTTTTCCAAGGGTGGTAATGCCATTTCCTGAAATATATGTTGTCCATTCTGACCATTCCGTTCCATCGAAGGTATGGTAATCCAATATATCATGGCCATTACCGCCGCTACCGGCATCAATGGTTGCAGATACCTCAACACCTTCACAAACACGAAGACCCTCAGGGGATTTAGTTAGTATTCCTGGAACGGGGGATGGTTCAACCTGCCAGCTAACTTTGTTGACCGTGGCACTGCTGTAGCAATTGCTCGGACGATAGGTTTGTATCTCAACCTGAGTTTTACCGCTAGTTGGAATTTCAGCACCTGATGTGTAATCCATCCATGATGACCAGGATGTTGCGTTATGGGTGCGATATTCAGCGAGGTCGAAGCCAATGCCGCCGTTTCCGGCAGTAATAGATGCAGAAACATCATCACCTTCGCAAACCATCAATACATCTGGTGATTTAATCAAAGTACCGGAAATTGGGGGTTGTTCAATCGTCCAGATAACTGAACTGGCCGTGGCATCGCTGTAACATTCGGCCTGACGCAGGGTTTGAATTTCAATCTGGGTTTTACCGGTTGTCGAAATATTGGTTCCAGATGTGTAATTTGCCCAGGATGACCATTCTGTTCCATTGTGGGTGCGATATTCAGTCTGGTCGAGGCCATTGCCGCCGGTTCCCTGACTGATGATTGCCGAAACATCATCACCTTCACAAACATAGTCTGCGTCGGGAAATTTGGTTAAAGTACCTGAAACCGGTAATTGCTCAATAACCCAGCTGACAGAGGTTATTGCATCGTCGCAATAGTCACCCTGGCGAAGGGTTTGAATTTCAACCAGTGATTTGCCGGTAGTTGAGATAACAGTTCCCGATGTGTAGTTTATCCATGATGACCAGGAAATTCCATCATGTATGCGGTATTCAGTCTGATCTATTTCATTACCGCCGCTGCCGGAAGTGATGGTAGCCGATACATCAGCGCCTTCACAGACATATTCTAAATTGGGGATTTTAACCAGATTTCCTGAAACCGGGTTTGGTTCAACCCCCCAGTTAACTGAATTTTCTACGGCATCTGCACAATAGTCAGCCTGCCGGAGGGTCTGAATCTCAACCCCTGTTAAGCCGACAGTCGAAATACTGGTTCCTGAGGTGTAATTAATCCATGGTGACCAGGATATTCCGTCGTAAGTGGAATATTTATTCAGGTCGGTACCATTACCTCCGGTTCCGGCTGTAATGGTAGCCGAAACATCTGTACCTTCACAAACAAAAGCTATAAAGGGGTTTTTGGTAAAATCACCCGAAACGGGGGTTGGTTCAACCATAATTTCAATTGCATTCGACTCAACCCATTCACTTTCGCAGGTTACTTTGGCTAACCGCCGGTACCATGTGGTTTGACTGAGTGTTGCGGATTCGGAGTACGTTTCAGAATTTGCCCCGTCAATATTGCTAAAACCTGATGAAGCGCCGGTAGTTGATTTTTGCCATTGGTACACGAGCGTACCTGTATGGCCTTCGGGCAGCGAAATGCTTAAAAATGCATCAGGTGAAGTACCTTCACAAATGGTTTGATCTTCGGCAATCTCTCCTCCACTGGCAGGATTGATATTTTTCTCACCCTGGTATTCATAAGCCCCCATATCCACGGTGCCGCTGTTGTAAAATCTTGGGTTTCCGTCAAGATCAGTGGTGATGCCGGAAGGTACGGATGCATTGCTGCCTGCGTTGATAGCCGGTGAGCATGGCTGGAGGCGAAGGTTGCCACCCGTGGTCGGTGCTGTGGCTGGATCAACCGGTGTGATGAATTGCGGATCAAGATCTATATTGTTACCACCATTGACACCGATAGATGTATTCCATGAATTACTCCCGCCTGAGTTTGCAATAAGGCTGTAAGAAATATCGGGCGAACCATTATTGTTATAAATGGAAGCGCTGGTTGAAGTTGAACCAGCATGATTCTGATTGTTCCAAATAATACAATTTATAATGCTAGGGGAGGAATAATAATTATAAATTCCGCCACCACTTAAGGCACTGTTACCCGAAAAGGTACAATTGATCATGGAAGGTGAGGAATTATAAGCATTAAACATACCACCACCATATGGATTAGCAGTATTACCCGAAAAGGTGCAGTTTGTCATCGAGGGGGCGGAATTCTCATTATAGATGCCACCGCCGGAAGAGGCGCTGTTACCCGAAAAGGTGCAATTAATGACGGAAGGGGAAGAGTTAATATTAATGATCCCTCCACCAGCAGTGTTGGCACTATTACCCGAAAAAGTGCAATTGCTCAGAGTGGGTGATGAACCATTATTGTACATACCACCGCCATAAAAAGCAGTGTTACCTGAAAAGTTGCAATTGCTCAGAGTGGGTGAGGAACCATTATTGTGCATACCACTGCCAAAACTTTTAATTCCTGTACCATCCGCATTTCCATTACTGATGATAAAGCCGTTGAGAATGGCTGTACTGTTGAGACCTGAATTATAAAACACATTATAACTGTTATCGCTGTTATCGCCTGGTGTTCCTATATCCCCGCTAAGTATGGTCAGATTGGTTTCCCAATTTCTTTCCGAAAGCTGAGTTTCTGTGCCATTAAATCCGCCGTAAATAGCCACACCGTTCTTCATTGAGAAGGAGATCGTCCGGTCGGTACCGGTGGCAGGTTTATAAGTGCCGGCAGCCACCCAGATCTCTGCTCCGGGAATGGCGACATCCAATGCGGATTGCAGGCTGGTAAAAGCATCTGTCCAGGTGGTACCGTTGTTTAGTCCGGCAGCATCATGCTTAACATAAATGACATCCATCTCCTGAGTAGTGAAGGTCTTGTCAAGGCCGTAGGTTGTACCGCGCGAATTAACAGCCTTTATCCGGTAATGATAGGTAGTAGCGGGAGAAAGTCCGGTGAGGGTAATTCCTGCATTTTGATCCGTATTTCCGTTTAGTACGGTGGATGATGATACCATGCCATAACTGCCTGATAATCCGTACTCAAACGTTACCGTTGTTTCAACTCCGAATGGATTGACCGTTCCCCAGGCTTTTGCGCTGACAATATACTTTTCATTTACGGAATCGGTGGTAACATTTCCATGGAGGTTGATAAAGCTAAGACCTCCCCGGTTTATCAGTCCGGCGGAGAAATTCTGGATGCCGGCCACAAGACCCGGAACCCCGTTATTATCAAGATCAGGAAGAGGCGCTAAGGCTGATCCAAACTGATTAAAGATACTTTTTTCATAAACCAGATTGCCGTTCAAATTGCTTATTTTTTGAGTTCTTACCAAAGAATTATTGGTACCCATAAACAGAATGAAAATACTACCTGAGGCTTCAAATTCATCATCTGCCTGATAAGCGCCGGCAGCATAATCATTAAATCCGTTTTTGTCGATATCCCCCAAAAGCGCCACAGCGTTGCCAAACTGATCATAATCAGACAATTTACTTTGCAGAACAGGATGATCCTGGTTATATCTGATATAGGACAGTACATTCAGGTCCGAAAGCAACTCTATCAGGTAGAGAGCGCCAGTGCCATTCCCGGAACCGGTTTCTGCAAGCGGCGCACCGGCCAGTATTCCTTTACGAAAAGATGAAAAATCCACTGCTGCCAGGCTTGACCCAAAAGCATCCCAATCATTCAGATTGGTTATATCTGCCGAGGTGATTCTGTTTTTTGCCTGAATCTGGCCATTGGATGTCAATGACAATATCCAGACTGAACCTTCTGAATTGTTATAACCGTTGGCCCCAACCGCAATCTCTTTGTAAGTATCGTAATTATAATCATTCAGATAGGCAAGGCTCGATCCAAAATTATCATTTACCATAAAATCACCGGTAGTAAATCCTGTTGTACCGGAATGAATTTTATAATGACTCTTGCGGGTACCGTTTGAATTTAACAGGATGAGATAAACGGCCCCGTAATTATTACCCCCGCTGTCGTCCCCTCTGGCGCCAACAGCAATATCCTTTACGCCGTCATTATCAAAATCACCGATACCGGTTACTGTGCTGCCGAAATAATCGCCTGCTGACAAAGAGAGACCCGACTGAATCAAATATTTGTTTTTAACCGTATAATTGCTATTCATCAGTACTACCCAAACAGCTCCCTGGTTGTTGTAACCTTCTGCACCTGCTGCATAGTCCTCTACACCATCATTATCAAAGTCACCAATTTTGGCTACAGAAGATCCGAAAAATGAATTGGCCGTCAACCCAAAGTTGGAAACAGTATCATTGACTAAAAATTCTGACCATACTTTTCCCGGTGTAATCTGAGAAAAAGCATTTCCGGCTACTATCATCAGGATAATTGTAAATATTCTCATAGTATTTTTTTTATTAGATAGTTATTAAAATGTTTTGAGCTGATTGTTAAGGTCTTTGTGGAAATATTCCCTGCTCTGAAATAAAGAAATTCAGGCAAAGCGACGGCATAACGTTGCGGTGGGGCTGGGTGGAACCGGTTCTTGTTATACTTTGATTATTTAGTGTTACATTGGGTGAACCCGATAAATACCCCCCAGATATAGGGCCGATTGTGGAGCCTGAAGGGGAGTCGCTGGTGCTGGTTGCCGCAACTTTTAACAAGTGGTTATGGCTAGGGATTTGACTTTCAGTGAGCGTTACATATTCCTCACCGCCGGTTTCTCCCAATTCATAATTTGACAAGCCCGGGCCTTGTCCGGGGTGGATGATGAGTCTGCCCTGAAGGTCAGGTAAACGAAATTCATTACCTGCCCCCCCGTAATTATAACCCAGCAGTGAAAACAAAGCCGTATTCTGCGATAATGCAACAGACTGTCCGTCACAACGTTCATAACCGTCTGGGGCAAAGTTGGTAGGCATGATGATTACCTCGGCCAGAAATGCGTCAGAATACTTTGGACTATTTGAATTTTTCTGTTTCACGGGTCCTTTTGATGGACTGGGGAACACGCCTATCAACGCAATGCAATAAGTCAGTGTGGTAAAAGGTTGCATGTTTTCATGGGGTTGTGAACCCCCGGATGCAGTAATCGCCAAATCAGTAGTTTGTGAACTGATCCCGGAAAACGCAGGTACATCCGTAGCGTTAATGGCATAAATTCCACCTTCAGGACTGTTGCTATTACCGGGAGCGCCCGAAGCATTAAGCGAATGATTATGCTCAGGTAAATTACTTGGAGTAAGCGTTACAGAACTTGAACCCCCGGATTCTCCCAAATTCCACCCGTTGCCACTTCCCACCGGAACTCTTCCCTTTAAATTGGGCAACGCAAAATTAGTCTGACCGTTACCACCATACGTGGTACCCAATAAAGAGAATAAAGCCTGATTCTGGTTTATGGGTAATAATTGTCCGTTGCACATTACAAAATATTTGGGTGTAAAATTATAGGACATGATCAGGATCTGACTCAGAAACCGTTCAGTATTATCAGCCGGGTCATAGGGAACTATGCTGTGATCCGGATTGAGAAGCAGATATTCCGGTCCGCTTCCGTCCATAGTTGGTGACGGAAAAACACCAAACAATGAAATAATGTAATTCAGGGCCAGATAAGGTTGCCGGTTTTCATGGGGCTGGTTTCCACCTGTGGCACCCAAAGTAGACGGATTGGCCGTAGACTCTGTAATGGGCCCGTATTGAACGGCTCCGGCAGCATTACGTGCCAGGAATCTCTGTGATGGATCAACCGATTCTCCTTTAGCAGTATTAACAACAAGTGCATGACTGTGAATGGGAATTTGGCTGGTCGTCAGGGTTACCTGTTCCAAACCACCCATTTCCCCGATTATATAAGTCATTCCATCAGGTCCGGTCCCCTGGTGTAAAGGTACGCGTCCACGCAGGTCAGGTAACTGAAATGTTACCTGTCCATCACCCCCATAGGTGGTTCCAATAAGCTGAAACAGCACCTCGTTTTCGGAAATGGGAAGTTGTTGGCCTTCACAAAACATCCAGCCATTGGGGGCAAATTCACCGGCAAATATTCTGATTTCACCCACGTAAGGCTGAGCATTTACCTTATGAGGAGAAAAATGAACAAAACAAACCAATGCAGCAGCCATAAAAACACTGCTAAGATGATTCCTGTTTTTTGAATTAGTAGATTGGGTCATAATTAGTTTATTAGGTTTTAAGTTAAAATGTGGCAGTGTCAATACCTTAATCAACCCATACGGATTCTGAGAAACCCGGCCGGTCGGCAGATATTGATATTAAGGAATTATCAAAGTTTCCTATATTCAAATATTTAATCTGACGTTAATAGAAAAGTACTGTACACTCAAATCACACGTGATGCTCCAAAAGTATTGCAATGTTTTAATTGAAATCTAACGGCTTTAAATAACAATGCTATTTAGACAATTTCTAACTTATTTTAATTATATTTAACACTTAGCATACACATTTAATTAAGGTCAGGAGTGTAATTACAGATCTTAAGGTCAGAAACGACCACTGACCTTAATTTTTTGCGTCCAAATGGCCCACCACAAAAAACGGATTAAAACTGTTTAGGAAAATTGCTGAAGCAGGCAATTCTCACAATCTCCCGTTTTAACTCACGCTTTCAACATTTTGGCAACTCAGTTGTTTAAAACATAACTAAATAACATATAACTTGTAATCATGAAACATATCCTTTTTTCAATCGTACTATTTTTCAGTATTGCCTTGGTATCCAACTCAATGGTCGCTCAGGAAAACCGTGCTACGTACACTTTCGATCCGCTGCCTTATCCGTTTAACGCCCTTGAAAAGGCTGTTGATGCCCAAACCATGGAGATTCACTGGGACCGGCATCACAGGGCTTACTTCAACAATTTTACTTCAGCCATTAAAGAAACCCAAATGGATGGTAAGAGTCTTGAAGAGATCTTTGCCAAAATGAGCACCTTACCTGTTTCGATCAGAAATAACGGAGGCGGGCATTATAACCACAACCTTTTCTGGAGCATCATGTCGCCTAATGGTGGCGGGGAACCACAAGGCAAGCTGGCCGACGCCATCAGTCAGACTTTCGGCTCATTTGAGAATTTTAAGAAACAATTTGAACAGGCCGGAGCCACACGCTTTGGCAGCGGTTGGGCATGGCTCAGTGTGAATGCCGAAGGCAAGCTTTTCATTTCTTCTACTCCGAATCAGGACAATCCGTTAATGGATGTAGTGGAGCAGCGCGGCACCCCTGTCCTTGGTCTGGATGTTTGGGAACACGCCTATTACCTCCGGTATCAAAACAAACGGGGCAGTTATATGTCGGCTTTCTGGGAGGTGGTGAACTGGAAAGAAGTGGAAAGAAGATATACCGCGCTGGTAAAATAGAATTGTTTTAAAGTTGAAAAACTATTTTTTTTGAGTTAATGGCTCAAGACTTAGAAGATTCACAAAGCATTGATATACAAACATATATTTCTTTGTGAATCTTTTAGTTTTTTTTTGTCTTTCAGGTCTATATTGAATAATTAATCAGTTCTTTTCTGAAATCCTGTTTCTGTTATTTATTTTTCAGTTTATTCCAGGTATTCAGCATACAGGCGCATGGGCCGTCCAACTCAATACACAAATCTTTGGTCACCGGCAGGCCGTCTCGTTCCCATTCCAGGATACCTCCTGCCAGGTTGGCTAAATTTTTATAACCCCTGGCCATCAGTTTTTCCATAACCATTTTGCTTCTTACGCCTGCCGCATCGGCCACAATAACGGGTTGATCGGCCGGTACCAGATCCATGGAATCATCAAAATCCAGAAAAGGGATCACAAGCAGTTTATCAACCGGCAATTTCTTGTATTTAATTTCATACCATTCGCGTACATCCAGGATCAGAATCCCCTGTTGGCTCAGTTCCCAGGCTTCTTTTGGGGTAACGTGCCGTATGTGGTTGATTACAAATCCGTAATTATCAAAAACAGCATCCATAAAATTTTGCAAATTCTTATGCAAAAGTAACAAATATGGTTAAGGTTGCATGATACAGGCTATTTTTGCCATTTGATTTAGGATTGAATTATTTGGAAATTTGAAAATTTGAAGGTGGAAATACAATTTACCCTTCATGTATCAAGAACCATCATAACTAATTGTATTTCAATCTATAATTTATAATTTATAATTTATAATATTTTGCCATTCACCATGCCTTCCGTCACAGTAACAGGAGCCGCCATTATGGATATTTCCGGAAAACCTTTCGGGGAGATCATTCCGGGAGATTCAAATCCCGGTACCATCAGGATATCCTTTGGCGGAGTAGGCCGGAATATTGCCGAAAACCTGGCCAGACTGGATATCCCGGTGCAATTGATCACTGCCGTTGGCAATGACCATTTTGGAAAAGTGTTGCTGGAAAATTGCAGTCAGCTGAAGATTCAAACCGAAAACAGTCTGATTGTTAAAGAAGCGAGTACTTCAGTTTACCTGGCGATGGGCAAACGGGATGGCGATCTGGAATATGGCCTATCTGATACAGCTGTTATGGATTATCTGACACCCGGTTTCTTCAGATCGAAGAATGACATGCTGAAAAGTTTTGAATATCTGGTTATAGACACGAATCTGCCGGAAGATTCGATAGCCTGGCTGCTCCATCATTCTTATTCAAAACTGACATTTGCCGATGCCGTTTCGGTAAGTAAAGCGGGAAAGCTCAGAGAACATCTGCATCGGATACATACTATAAAGGTGAATAAGGCAGAAGCCGGTCTGCTGGCCGGTGTTGATCCGGACTCGACTGACAGCCTTGACCGGATCAGGGAATCATTACTAAAAAAAGGGACTAACGAAGTATTCGTTACGCTGGGCAGAGAGGGTTGCTATTTCTTTGACAGGCAGCAGGATGGAATGATCCCTGGTGTACCCACAGACGTGATCAACTCATCCGGGGCGGGTGATGCCTTTATGGCGGGTTTGGTACTGGGGAGTATCCGGAATGAAAATTTAACCAACACCGCCAGGGTGGCCATGGCCTGCGCCCTGATAGCCCTGAAAAGTGAGCAGGCAGTTAATCCGTTGACCAACATTGAACTGATTGATAAAACTTTAATAGACTATTTTTAAATATGCTGAATAAATACCTGGATATCAAACCCGAAATACAGGAGGCTATATTATCCGGACAACCGGTGGTAGCCCTGGAATCAACCATTATTTCCCATGGGATGCCGTATCCTCAAAATGTGGAAACGGCTCGTCAGGTTGAACAAATAGTGAGGGAGAATGGCGCTGTACCTGCTACCATTGCTATAATCAACGGGATAATCAAAGTTGGATTAAACCATGAGGAACTGGAGATCATGGGAACATCAAAGGAGGTGGCCAAAGTGAGCCGGAGAGACATGCCGGTGATTGTTGCCGGAAAGAAAAACGGGGCTACTACGGTTGCCTCTACCATGATCATTGCCGATATGGCCGGTATCCGGGTATTTGTTACCGGTGGAATCGGCGGGGTGCATCGTGAAGCTTCACAAACCTTTGATATTTCAGCCGACCTTACCGAACTGGCTCAAACACCGGTGGCCGTGGTTTGTGCCGGGGTAAAATCTATCCTCGATATCGGACTAACCCTTGAATATCTTGAAACCATGGGGGTTCCGGTAATCGGATATCAAACTGATGAATTCCCTGCATTTTATACCCGATCCAGCGGATATAAAGTTCTTCACAAAGCCAATTCACCTTCTGAGCTGGCTGCTGTCCTGAAAGCCAAATGGGACCTTGCCTTAAAAGGAGGCGTAGTGGTAGCCAACCCCATACCTGAAGAATTCGCCATGGAGCCGGAACTGATCTCCCGATCCATCAGTCAGGCGCTTGAGAATGCCAAACAACTGGGTATTACCGGCAAGGACATCACCCCGTTTTTACTGTCGAAAATCAAGGAAATTACCCGGGGAAAAAGCCTCGACTCGAACATCCGGCTGGTATTTAACAATGCGAAGGTGGGAGCCCTGTTGGCAGCGGAATATGCAAAACTGTGATTAGTGACTGGTGAGTGGTGAGTGGTGAGCGGTGCGCGGTGACTGGTGAGCGGTGACTGGTGAGTGGTGAGTGGTGAGTCGTTGACCTTCCCTATAGAGGGGTTTTTCATTGGTTGATAGATTTGAGCAGGCCATGAATCATTCTTGATATGGAAGTGAGTTCTTTTTGTAAAAGTAAATTCTGACTTGTGTTTTCTTGTTGCCCCTTCTGCTATATTGGATGGTATTGAAACCGCAGCCCGTCTTATTTGCGATGTCAATCCATACATTTCAGATTTTGGAAACAATACCGTAACAGTATAAACCTCTGAAGCCAACAAAATGGATTTCTTCCAAACATCCAGATCTCTATGTGTCTTTATCATAAAGTTGTATAAGCTTACATTTCAATTGATTACACTTTAAAAAAGCATCTAATGCCAAACCCAATTACCTACCTCCAATAAATACTAAAATCTTATGTCTCCACCCTCATAATTGTGATGTATCACCTTTCACCTATCACTACCCACCATATACCAGTCACCCTTAACCAGTCACCCTTAACCAATCACCAATCACCAAACAAAAACATCTTCCCACTTCCTGGGTCTTCTCTCTTCCAGCCATTTAAAATCCCGCAGTTTTAACTGGTTTTCAGGCAGTTCGCCGGGTGGGTTCATGCTTCCTTCCACATTTTCATAATAGCTGATCGATTTCACTTCCTTTTCCTTAAGCCTGATTTGCATGGCGCTGGAATTGGCAACGTTGATCCCGAAAAGCGCTCCGTCCTCCTCCCTCACGAAATAAATAGTCTCAGCATTTCCATCCACTTTAAGCATATGTAATTCACTGTCTTTAAAAAAGCCGGTCATATTTCTCCCTTTAACCTGATTAAAATGCAGGGAATCGTATTTATCCCGCCCGATCATAAAGGCCGTATTGGTAAGTAACATTGAATCGGGCTCCTGGTTTTTGATATAAATTTTAATTTCCGTGGCAGTCAGCTGATTTTCCTCCGACCAGATTACGGGCTCGTTGTATAAAGTAATGGTCGAATCGGTTTTGGTAAAGATCAGTGAATCACACATCCCCTGGATATCGCTGCGGTAAAATTTGGTATGCATGTAAGTTTTAAGCCGGGTGACCTTTTGAGCTGAATCCAGTGTGGCAAAAATAGTATCGGCATGAAGATACAGGGTGTCCTTTTCACCATCCCAGATTACCAGCGGTGTAATAGTCAGCTGTGCATACCGCAGCGAATCATCATAAATCAGGTGCCCTCCTTTCAGATGGATTTTTTCCACGGTATCGTGCAAATGAACGCTTCCTTTGGCCCATGAAGTTTTAAGCAGACGGTTATAATAGATCGTGTCGGCATTGATCTTACGCGAACTGTCGATGGCAAAGGCTTTTCTGCTCAGCAGGGTTATGTCATTTTTAGTATCGTAAAATCCCCGTTCGGCATAAATATACCTTTTTTCTCCGACAATAGTGGTGGGTCCATAGATGTAGGCGATTTCCGAAACCGTATGATAGGTCAGCGTATCCGATTCCAGAACATAATCGGGATTGGTAAGTTTTACCTGCTTCCGGAACTGGAAAAGCTTGTTATCGGCAATATAAGTACCTGTTTTGCTTACCAGTACGTTGCTGTCGTTTACAATCCTGCCGCCATACAGATAATAGGCGGTATTATTATTCCGGTTAAACAGAAGTGTGTCAGTATAAAGGATAGTTTGGTTATCAATAAGACGCACATTGTTTTTGATTCGGGCGATTCGCATGTTGCCATCGTATTTCATAAGGTCGCCGTAAAGGTTCAGGGTGTCGCTGTTCTTAAACCGTACATGGCCGTAGGCATCGAGGCTGTTATTATATCCATAGAAAACGGCGCTGTCGCAATACATATAAGTGCCTTCATGTTCAAAAACCACGTTTTCATAAAACCGGTTGATCTCCAATCCCTGACGGTTATCCCCTTTCATCAGTCCGGCATTTACCAGTTGCACCTTTGTCTTGTCCTGAGCTATGAGATCTGCGGACCAGAAAAAAAACAGCAGCGCCGGAACAAGGCATGATATAAACAGCATTTTCTTCATGCCGCAAAAATACGCTTCCCTTTCATATACTCGTTGACGCATAGGCGATATTTTTCCATTTGTTAAAATAGTTTAAAGCCGGCAAACCGTTAACTGATTTTTATATCTGGATTTATGATATAAATTATTTTTGTGCCGGATTCTCTGATTTGATTTCATTTTCAGCCTAAGGCCTTGGATATCATATTATCAAGTATTTACATCGACATTAACCATTAATTAATGAGTACTTATGAAGAAGATTTTACTATTAGCATCTGCAATATTTGCCACTTTTACCTTATTTGCCCAAACGGCTGTTAATTTTTCCTGCAATGATTGCACAGGGGTTAACCATACGCTTTTTAACGAGTTAGATGCGGGAAAAGTGATTGTAATCGACTGGGTGATGCCCTGCTCAGCCTGCGTAGGACCTACCCTGACCACCAAAAATGTGGTCCAGAGTTTTCAATCCTCACATCCGGGTAAGGTTTTTCTGTATATTGCTGATGATTACGCAAATACCAACTGCACTTCACTTACCAGCTGGGTAAACAGCATAGGGGTTACGGGCGCTACCATTTTCTCGGATGGAAAAATAAAAATGACCGATTACGGTTCGGTGGGCATGCCCAAAGTGGTGGTGATTGGCGGTCCGAATCACCAGGTTTTCTATAATACCAACAATTCCGTAGATCCGACCCTTTTACAGGCAGCCATCACCGAAGCCATTGCCGCGTCGTCGGTAGGCATTGATGAAAGCGTGATTTCCGAAAAAATGAGTTTGTTCCCGAATCCTGCAGATGAAACATCCTCACTAACGCTTGAACTTCAGAACCAGGCAGATGTACAGATGGATATACTCACTATTGACGGAAGTAAGGTAAGTCAGATTGACAAATCATCGCTTACTGCCGGAAGACATACGCTTACTGTAAATACTTCCAACCTTAGTCCCGGGATATATTTTGTGAGGATACAGGTGAATGGTTTATCCGGAATGGTTAAGCTATCAGTAGCCAGGTAACTTATCCGGATGTCAATTAATGCGTTTATATATCCCTGAATGCGGTGGCTAACCGCGTTTCTCACTTCAATCTCAACTCACTGAAATAAAATATCTTATGAGATCAGTTTTACTAATTACCATTCTATATTTTGGATTTGGATATTCTTCCTATTCCCAATGTTGCTCGGGCAGTTCGGGCAATCCTATTGCCGGGGGCGCTGCCCAGGGGGTGGAAGCCAAACATCAGATGGAGATCAACACCAACTTCCAGTTTATCAATACCAGCCAGTTTTTTACCGGAAGTAAGAAAGATACTAACAAGTACTTCGACAGTTTCAGAAGCGCATACCAGTATTTTCGAATGGCTTACGGGGTTACCGAAAAACTTACCTTATCACTTGAAGCCGGATATTACTTTTATAAGGAAGAGAAAGGATTGAACAATGATCCATCACGCACATACAACTCTCAGGGAATCAGCGATCTGATTATTTTCCCGAGGTACAATGTGTGGAGCAGGATGAAGGATGAACATACCGATGATCTTACGGTAGGACTGGGTTACAAAATACCGGTGGGAAGTTATAATGATTCCACCGGCAGTGTGGAGCCATTTTCAGGTGAAACCTACTATGTCAGAAATCCTCAGGCTGTACAGCTGACCACCGGTTCGCAGGATGTCATCTTCTATGGTTTTTACATGAGAAGCTATCCCCGCCATGAATTGCGTTTTTTTGCCAACGTGATCTATATCCGGAAAGGGTGGAATCCATTGGGAGAAAAAATGGGAGATTTTGCCAGTATCGGATTGTATGCCGGAAAGACTTTCTTCGAAAAACTGGGCGCCACCCTGCAGGTAAGAGGCGAATGGATGGATAAGATGTCGATCAACCGGGATATACTGATGTATGCTTATCCCAATTATGATCCGGAAGCTACCGGATATAAAAAAGTATTTGTTTCTCCTATGCTGAATTATTCGCTGGGCAAATTTTCCTTTTTTGTCATGGCGGATCTTCCGGTATATCAGCACGTGGTTAAAACCCAGGTGGGAACGTAGTTTCAGGCTACTGCCGGGTTACGTTTCCGGTTTTTTACCACGAAATCAGATTTACATGAGGTGGAAATGGGCGATTATTACTGCCCCATGCACCCGGAAGTTACGGCCTCCTATCAGAGTACCTGCCCCAAATGCGGAGGGATGGAACTGGTGAAGAGGAAATAAAATGAGCAATGAGCAATGAGCAATAAGCAATGAGCAATGAGCAATGAGCAATTAATAATGAGCAATTGGTTAGGTATCTGTAAAAGGAGGTTGTGGAGAGTTAAAGGAAGAATTCTCAAATTCTTTATCCAGCAGAGATTTTATTTCATTGGGATTGGTTACCGGCATTCCCGACATGGCAGATTCATAACCTAAAAGATTGGCCTTTTTTATTTTTTCAAATGTAGGTAAATTGGTCCGGTTGGTGGTTTCAAGATGGTTTCCCTTTTCATCAATAATGATAAGTTTGGGAAGAAATACCCCCTTACGTCTGATGAACTTGTCCATGATTTTTACTGCATGGTCAAATTCTTCGCGTGTAGTTCGTCCAAGCGCTTCATAATTGACAATTTTCTTATGATCCCAGGTGGAAATGGTGGCATAACTTTCCGAAATTTTTGAATCGATATCAACCTTTACATTCAGGGTATCATGACCAGAAGGCATCAGTAACACCTTACCACCGCCACCTTCAATATTGGCTGCATAACGTGGTACCGTAATTCCTGAAATCCAGCCCTGCAGATGTTTCATATAGATCTTGCCAACCTGTATGGGTACAATAAAGTGCAAAATGCCCTTTTCTTTATGGCATTGCAACAGATAATAAGGATGCACGCCAATCCAGAACATCCGCCTGAAGGTTTCGGCCAGTATTTTATAATTATCGTTCACATGATTGAGCAAAACCGTCTGATTTCTGACCGTAAATCCGTGATCATTGATTCTTTTAACAGCTTCAGCCAGGTCATTTGTAATTTCCTGAAAATGATTGATATGAGTTACGAAGTAAACATATTTCCGGATTCCTTTATTATGTCGGTTGGAGGCTGTTTTAATCATTTCCAGTAATTCATTATCAACCGCCATTGGTAAAACCACGGGAACTCTGGTGGCCATTCTGATCACACGCAGGTGCTCAATTTTGCTGAGTTCTTCCAGAATATAACGAAGCCGGTCACGGGCAATCATCAGTGGATCACCGCCGGTGACAAGTACCTCATTAATATTTTTGTTATAACCGATGTAAAACAATCCCTTGTCAAGCTGCTTTTTATTGATCTGATTGGAGCGATCCAGCGTTTTAGCCCGCTGACAGTGTACACAGTATGACGCACAACTCGTATTGGGCGCAACAAGCAGCGCCACCCGGTTCGGATATCTCTGGTAGGCTGCGCCGTAACTCCTGTCGGCTTCCTTCATAGCACCTTCAGGACCGGCATCCGGAAACAACAGATTAGCCGGAGTGGGAACACTCTGCCAGAAAATGGGATCAATTTTTTTTCGCGAGATGAGGTTGTGGGGCCAGGCAGGGAAAAAAGGATCCTCATGCATTAATGAGGCATAATAGGGCGAAATCCTTAACGGGTCTTTCCCTTCAGATTTCATGATGCTCACGGTACGGTTTATTTCATATTCCTGGTAAGGAGATAGTTGAATTACTTCTTTCAGCTGGTCTACATTTCTGATGGAATTTTTAATTTGCCATCTCGCATCGTACCAATCCTTCTGTGAGACTTTTTCCCATAATTTAATCGATTGAAATGGCCTTGACCGGTAAAGAAAATCATCTGTTTTCATAGTAATTGAATTAAATGAATCTATTTAGAACCACCCACCATATCAGTCGGAAGTATAAAAAACTGAAGCTCTCTCCATGAATCGGGTCACCCGGGCGGCATGCCTGAAAAATTCAGGTATAGAATGAACTAAGAGATCGGGTTCAATATAATGGCAACGATACAGATAGTAAAATTGTTGTATCGAACGATGAAAATTTCAGGAACTATAATCGCAAAATCGAAATGTTGGAATTTTTAGAACGAAATGTGGCAAAAAAACACAACATGCAACGATTGATCACAAATTAAAACTCACGTTTATATAAAAATCCTGCTGTGCAGAATCGTTACTATATATTTTAACATAGCCATTTATATCTACGTGAAGGTAATATCTATTTGTGTTGGAAGTATTAAATATGAGAGGGATAATCACTAATGATGAAGGCTTATAATCAGAAGGCAGTTGAAAGATATTTGAGCCTAACAACCCACCGCCTATACCGCCCTTTAACTGAACCTGACCGTTATTTTTCCGGTATTTAAATTCTCCACCTCCTGGAGGAATAGTAGTCCATCCGTTGGATAAAGTGCCTACATCTATCCAATCCGGAGTAATTAATTCATTTATCTTATTCATAAGATACGGCCCGGAAACGCTGCAATAAGCTTCATTTTGATTTAAGTCCGCCTGAGCTATGACTTCGGCACTTGTGTCTTTCCATGGGGATACAGACACGTTATTATAATCACTCCTGGCTCCATCGGGATTATCTGATCTTACAACCCGAAGTACAGGATCTGAAAGATTTGAAGAAAAACTTTGTTGATGCACTTTGTGAAGCTCGCCATCTATCCATACAAAGCCTGATGATATAGTTTTTGTTAGCTGATTAGTAGTAACCTCACATCCGCTCACGATGAAATTAGCATCGTCATTAGGGTCGATAGCTTTTAAAATAGCATTGAGGATATCAAGGTAACTATCCTGCATTCTGCTAAAGTCGTTGAGCCAAACAGGTATCTTTGACGCCTGGTTAAAATCAATAGTATTCATAATTAAGGATTTATATATTTAGTTTCAACTTTAATTCTTTTTCCGCCCAATTTATAGCGATTCACTAAACTTACAACGGCTATATCTGATGGGTAAGGATCCAGAGCTTCACTGATCTCGACTTTAATTTCATAGTCAAGATCGTAAACAGCTAATTGGCCGATCATCACTCCGCTTCCACCTGATTTAATTCCAAAATACTGGTAATCGCCTTCTATTTTATGACCAATATACACCTGAGTGTCTAAACCATCAGTTATATCAATCAAGTTACCGCCAGGGTTAAACCTATCTCGGAGGGCTTGTCGCAGAAATATTACCTGGCCATTATATGAAAGCTGCAACCGCGCTGACGCCATGAAGGTTTGGAAAGTGTTGTAAAGCGTTTGCAACGGTCTTGTAACGACGTTTAAATACGCCAGAAATACAGGCTTACGGTGCGTAATTGGAAGTAATAGCTGCACCACTTTATTAAATTCCATAAGAAAGCTCGTAATTTATATTATCAAAGTCAGGTACCGTAAAATAGCCGTTATAGGGCTCATGAATGCGATTTATCGTAACAGATTGACCGTTATTAACCGCTGTTTCTGTGGTTGTTACTGTGGTTAATACTACATCCATCACCCCTTCAACCTTCTGGATGGCATCAACTAAGGCCGATTTATAAAATATCCCATTCCAGGTTAGGTTGCTTACATAATCTTTTATAGCTGCTTCAACAGGCTTAACTACATCAGAACCTACCTGAAAACCTGCACTGGTTATATATAATGGGTTTACGTATATAGTGGCCTCAATAGTAATTGCAGACCCTGCACCGCTCCGGACATATAATTTAGTGCCTGCAAATTTTATCAGCGCCATATATGCCTGAAAAGCATCACGCTCATCATTGGTTAAAACCTCCGGACTTCCATTATTATCCTTAGCGACCTTAACTATTACAGCGCCATTACTTTCGGTGGCTGAAGAATATTTAATTATCTGCTTACTTTCGTCGATGGATGAATACACCTGAAAATTATTTAATGGTTGAGGCGTAAATCCAAGCTGAAATTCAAGGGCTTTTTGTTGATACCATTTTAATCCTCCAGGGATAGCGTAATCTACCAACTGCTGAAGTTCTGATTTGGCTTGATCCCATAATTTTTCATGTAACCAAATAGCTACCGAAATTATGTATGTTAAAAGCCTGTAAACAGCTGTTTTACTCGTTGAGTTTAGCATTGACAGTCCTGGATCATTTGAAATGTCCAGCAAAATGCTTTGATTAATTTCTGAAATTGATCTTGCCATATTTTTTATCAACTAAATTCAAAATGTTCACCTGATTTAATAATTGTAGTAACAAACGGGAATTTGTCAACCGGAATTTGTGTTATTTGAGAAATTAAAACTTTTGACCCGGTGAAAACAACCTGCTTTTCTCCACTATTTTCTATTTGCATATGAAGACAATGCTGGTAATTACTGTCATATTTGCTTTTTTCCAGCTTATACTTAATTATAATGACTTCCTTATTAAGAATCTTTGACAATTTTACCTTGTCGCCATTAAATATATTGTCCGGGGCTTTAATCCCAAGATCACAAAACTTATTCATCCCAGATACTGATTATTTCAATGTTAATTCGCGAATCCGCAGCAAGTGCCTGTAAATCATCTTCACTTAACCACGCCGGGTATGATATAGCTAAATTGCTCTCAGGGATACTTTCAAAAGGTATGTTAAGTTTTATTGATTTGTCTGCCAGCGCTGCATAATCTTTACCCAAAAAAGTTAAATTGAGAGGAATTTGAATTTTGTAAACTGTGGCTGACTTAAAATCCGTCACATCATTATTATCAGCTATTGCCTTTGCATATTTGACGTAATTGGAAAATTTTAAAAAATCAATTATATCCTCTCCAAGGCTTTTCTTTCGCAAAATAGCCTCTGCAGCAGACTGCGTGTATTTTCCCCGGATTACAGCATTTACCAACTCATCTCTTAAAGGATAGTGTGAAAATAGAACTTCATTACAAGTATACATTATTGCACCATCCCCATTTACGGTTTCTGTTTTTATTTCATACCTAAAAAGGTAACTCCCATTCCCTACAGGGCTTAACCTGTCCGGGATGTCATTATACTGTGCTTTCATTTAATAATTTATTAGTTAGATTAATTGCATTACAATGTTTGACCCATCCCAAATAGCTACATATTTGTTTTTTTAAATGTTCGCCTGGATATTTACGTTTTTTTAGTTTACTCACTTTTCTGGCAAAACTCTGTTTAATACTCTTTCTTAACAGTATTCGGTCGTGGTAGAAGACATAGCCGACAAAATCAATTCCTCTTTTTTCAACCGGAAAAATCTGATAATTTTCTTTGATTGTCAGTTTTAAAACATCAATAAGATAATCTTTAATCTGGATTAAATACTGATGTAATTCTGCCTTGTTTCCAGACAATATTACTATGTCATCAGCGTATCTGCAATAGTGTTTGACCTTTAATACCTCTTTTATCCAATGATCGAAATATGCAAGGTACAGATTGGCGAAAAACTGGCTTAGATAATTCCCTATTGGAACACCAGGCGCGCTGTCAATAATCTCGTCGAGCATTGATAATACCCGTGTGTCTTTTATCTTTTTTCTGATTATTGATTTAAGAATTGAATGATTTATGGTTGGATAAAACTTTTTTACATCTAACTTCAAACAATATTTAGTATTATCGATATCTACCATGCTATTTTTTATACTTCTGAATGCTCCATGAATACCCCGGCCTTTAATGCAGGAATGAGTATCCTTGGTAAATATGTTTGTCCATACAGGTTCCATAACATTCATAATGGCATGGTGTACAATCCGATCCGGATAATAAGGTAACTGATATATTTCTCTATCCTTACCATTGCTTGTTTTAATTGAAAAAACATGATATTTCGATGTTTTGAATGTTCCTGATTTTAATAAATTATGTAAATTTAAAATGTTTTCAACTTTTTTTTTGTCATGCTTATTAACTCCATAGCTCCGATTCTTACCAATCCTCGCTTTGATATCGGCTGAATTTAAATTTTCAATACTTACTATTTGATCAAACAAGTTATTAACTCTTTTCATTTTGCTGTATTTTAAGGAAATCTTCGTTAATACTACCAATATCCCAATATATATTTGTGTTTTTTGCCAAGAGGCATGGTCTTTCTCTTTAAAAAAACCTTAGCATAGCTGAGAGCCGATATTCGCATTCGCATTCGAGGGCGGATTATTCGTATTCGAGTAAGCGAAACCCGCATTCGCACCATTATTCGCATTGCCGCAAAACAGGACACTCAAAGAGAAACAACCTAAATTTTTCAAAGATCGCGCGCCGTTCACTTCGCTCAAATACAGCAAAGCCGAGAGCCGAAAAACGCATGCGCATACGAGGGCGGATAATTCGTAGTCGAGAAAGCGAAACCCGCATACGCACCATAATACGCAAGGCCGCAAAACAGGACACTCCTTAATACTTCACCAGAGGCTGGAATGGATTGGTAGAAATAATCACAAAAATATGTAGTGCTACCAGCGCCTGAATTAATAGAAGGCATTATGTGACCGTTTATCATTTCCTTAATGTATCCATCAGCGCGCGGTAAAGCAGCAATCTTTGTATAGCCTGTCAAATCGGCATCATTCCACTTTGTTGGATCAGTAGTTAAATAAAACTGATGCTCAGAATTACCATAACCTGCCGCCTGAGCATTAACAGTAATCCCATCCGCGTGCTTCCACAGGTGACCAAATGGGAGTTCAATCCCTCTATATCTGTTAACATAGGTTGTTAACGTTGCCCCATAACCTGCAGGCATAGCGAATGCACTTACACCTGATTTTGTTCCCAGTAAGTTGGAGTAGCCACAATTTATAAACGGATTGTAACTATTCCATGTATTCCAATTGGTTGAATTTATGTCTGTTACTCCATTTCCTAACCCACCCTGCATATATCCATTTAAATCCCTGGCTGCATTATACGCTTTCTGACTGTTAAGGGTGGCATATTCAAGGAAGAACAGATACGAAATGGTTAAATGTGCGTCATAATGATACAGGTTCCATTTTGAGCCTCTTGCCCTGGCATACGTTCTAAATTGTGTCCTGGACAAATTGGTTACCGGCTTTCCGAGCAGTGTCCTGTCTTCAGCATCCCAGGCGCTTGTATTGGTACCACCTCTGTAATTTGCATCTGCATTTATAATGGAACAAAGCTTTGAATTACTCCTGTCCAGTGCTGCTTCAAAAGCTGAAATATACTGTTTGTTCACCTTTGTGTAGCCTGACAGAGGAAATTGAGACACCATAAATCTTCTTTTATAAGCATCGCTTTCAAAACGCCGGTAATGCTCCGGTATTTCAATCATTACCTGCCCATCAGCACCGGTTAAATCTGAGTCTCCTCCACCCTCTTTACTGTCCCAATCATTAGGATTAAGATAGTAATTGACACTGCCATCATCATTAAGCAAACAAGCTTTAAAAGCGCTCTGAACCGGGAGAGACCGATGAAGATCTCCATTGCCAATACGCGCGCAATCCGGGCTACTAACCGATATATCCCATTCAATCCCATACCACTGCTGGTTAAGCCAGCTATCATATACGGTTTTCAATAATGCTACCGTGGGATATTTGGTTGAGCTGGAATCGATGGTAGTGTTTTCTTTGTTAGTGGTGGATTCTGCAAGATCATTATAAATACTCACCGATACACCTGATATTGGATTATAAATCATATCTACCAGGTTCAGGTGACCTGCAGCCGTATTAAACTGACCAAATATCACGGTGAAATCTGGCCCAAAGGAAAGCTCATGGCCATTTCCATCAATCAGCATAACCACACGGGTTCCATTTGTGAATACTTCATTTTCAAAATCAGCAAGTATATCTGTGTCATCTGTCAAAACACAGTTTGGAAATATTTGGTTCTCAAATAAAGTAAGGTAATAATCCCCTGATAATTCTACCTGATCAGCTTCCGGGGATTTGGGGCCTGTACCGGCAGTAGCCTGCGAAATATTTGCAACAATCCACTGCCCGGAGGCTAAACATACAGCATCAATAAATATGTGATTTAAAGTAGGATTAACAGGATTACCTGTATAGGTAACATTTCCACTTCCGGTTATGCCGGGAATAAAAATACCGGAAGACCCCAGACTTGTTGAATTTATCTGAACCTTATAGGCTGAATCATTCTTCAGTTCTATCCACAACTTTTTTTGCATACCATTAACTCCAGTTCCGAAGGAATTAATTATAATGGTACCCGGGCTGGTTTTGTGCTCAAACTTTAACTTGTCTGATGGTTTACCATTCAAATTTATTGTCGAGCCAGAGTTACTGATCAGCATAAATTCCTTTGGCGTCAGTATGGTGCCGATTCGTACCACGTACCATTTATCCGGGTCTCCAAAATTGGAAATAGATGCATTGTTCTGGCGGGCAATAACCCAGTCGTATGGTTTCAAATCGGCTGTATCTCCTTCAATTGGGGATGCCGTTGCGCCCATTATCCAGGTATCTCCAATCAAAATATTGTTTAAGTCGGCCCTGAAGGAAGCATCGTACAAATCTCCAATACCTCTCAAATTTAATGCGAAATCAGCGCCTCTTACAGAGCTTTTAACAAGCCGGTCATTGCCATGTATTGTATACAGAAGGTCTCTTACCATTCGGCCAGAATCATCATTAATATTGAACAAACTGTCAATAAGCGCTGCAAATTGAGCCTGGGTAGGCTTATCGCCTGTTTTGAAGAAATTCTTTAATGTTTGCCTTGTTTCGTATGCCATATTTTTAATTTATTATAAATTCCACACCAATTGCCCAATAACCGATACCTTCCTGAAGTTGTCCCTCTACAAACCCTGTAGAAGGTTTTATGCCATTTTCTTTGTAATAATCAACTATCATCCTGTTTATGGGTTTATCTGACATAGTTAAAAGCAAATTACCAGGAACGGCCTCATCAATGGATAGGTTATTAGCTTTGGTAATATCAAACACCGATTCTATTGAACCATGATACTGCAGGGCAATATCAAAAACAGACTGCTGTATGCCACTAATAACCTGCATCGATCGTAATTGAATTGTTCTTAATTGTAATTTTATTAACTGTTATGCCGTCAGCCTTAAACTGTGATTTAATCTCATTGTGTAAAGCCCCATAATTTTCAGATTTAAGAAAATCATAGGCGCCAACTCCGGTTAGCGGATGTTGCTTCCATTCGCCCTTTGAAGTGATGAGTAACATTTTTTGATTCTGCTTTAATGAATCAGTTACTACGAAATCTCCCCCAGATATCATAAGGTCATTTTCGTTATCCAGTATTATATCATTCATATCAGCCATGGTTTACATTTTTGTTTTCCAAATCGCTGCGCTGGGTTTCAGATATCAAACCCTGGGTTGATGGCGGGGTCATTGAAGTGGTTGTCCCGCTAACAGGATCGGTATGTACGTGTAATTTATACTCGTTTAAAAGATTATTAAAAGCTTTTTCAATGGCATTTAAACGGTTTACCAGTTCTTCAATTTTTACCAGGCCGCCAAAATCTCCACCACGTAAGAATATTTCATCAACTTCACTAATCATGGAAACAAATAATTCATCAGAATTTTTAATTCTCGATACAACAACCCATGATCCTACTGTGGGCACTGCCATTGTTTTATTTGAATTTCCATTGTCTGAAGCCCTTAGCCTGACATCATAGTATTCATATCCATCGTCGGTAACATTGCAAAGCATACCATTCACCGATGTAACTTTGGCCATGAATGAATGATCAATATCCTGATTCATGGCGCGAAGGCGTTTATGGATTTCAGATTCTATTTTACTCATAATTTTATCCCAAGTTCTATTTCACGACGTATTCCTCCAATACCATAAATAGTTTTCACAGATTCGACGTAATAACGTCCCGAACGGTCGTCGAACATATCATCAGTAAGGGTAGCGGCCATACCTGGTAATGCATCAGGGGTCAGAAATGTAACTATCTTACCTTCATAGCCATCAAATTTTAATTTATCCAGTTCCTGCCGAACCAATTTTTCAAGCTCAGCCTTGCTTTGAACATTATAAAAAAACATCGTCCGTAAAGCCCCGTTTTCATCGCCTATTTCCACTTCTGTGCGGGTATTATCCTTACGGATATTTACTCCCTTTACTTTAATCTGCACATCATCTTTGTTGCGCCACTTCAATTCAGAGGCGTTTATAACATTGCTGTTTTCTCCGTTAATGGCATAATTTACCTGCCCCGTGCTTTCTGTATAAGCCAACCCAACCCATAACGTCCCATCAGAACGCATATATACTTTCAAACCATACTCATCAGATATTTTCTGAAGTGCAAAAGCGCCGTCAATATCTTTAAATCCAAAGGGCTTGAGTGTCATTTCAGGAATATCGCCGGCCAGCGCTATTCCGGTACCCGAAACTATCTCTTGTAATGCGTTTTTGAGGGTTACCTGTTGCCAGCTTTTTTTCAGATTTTTCCGGCGTAATAACCAGATTGCATCCTCGCATTCAATTTCAAGGGGAAGTCCAGGGTGTATCCGTTTAACATATCCGGTAAATTCTGTTTTGTCATAAACACCATTATATTTTAAGTTAATGGTTACCTGGTCGCCTATCTTAAACGTTTTAGCAATTTCAATAGTGGTGAAGGGTTTATTTTTGACCGGGAGCACAGCAGTTGCCGGCATTTTGATACGTGCAGTATCTTGCACCAGAGCAGTGCTTTTTTCAATAACAATCTCATTACACCGTGTAAAAGTGTACTTGCCGATAGTTATGTTGCATCCTGGTTCAAAAGTCATTTCATTCAATTATTAGTACAAAATCTTCATCGCTTACAAGCGCCATTGAATAAGCCTGAGAGTACGGTTTTCCTTGCATGGCTTTCCAGTCAAGGCTCTTTATAACCACGTACTTGATACCAAAAATATTATTACACAGATAGTTCTTAATTTCGATCCGCTTATTGAGTTCGAAAAGCTGTTGAATAGATTCTACTTCATCTTGCGGGTACCCTGATTTATAGGGATCAATACATAAACCATTGATCTCAATACTCCAGTCTTCTGTATTGATAATTTCCTTTACAGTTCCTTTACGTGTATTTCCTGCAAGGGGGGTCTCGATTATAGTTTTTCTGATAGAACATGTGATTATTGGTTCGTTTGGAAGCTGCAGCATAGAACCTGAGCCCCACACAAACCCGGTTGGCATATAAAGCGGGGCGCCAATCTTTGAACTCTTATAGATCAAATCTTCTGAATAGCTTTTCTTTTCAGCCATTTCAACACTTTCGATACCGATTACCTGGCCTACACCTTGTTTTTCAGGCAAAGTGAACGGAAGCCCCCTGTATCCAAATGCAGCGTTGTAAAGCATTGATATTTCATATTCAGTTATCATAGAGCTGCCTGGGTTTTGTTTGCACTGTTGATTACCCGTAAAAGGACTTCTTTTACTTTACTTTCCACATCTTCCCAGGTCTGGCCTTTTTCGCGGTTAACATAAATGGTTTCAACCATTTTACCAATCTGGATATTAACGTTGGTTTGTTTTGACCCGCCAGAGGTAATGCCGTTTTGCGTCTCGGCAATAATGTCTTTTCCTGTATTACGATTAAACCCGGAATTCACCCCTTCATACGAAGAATTGTAGTCTATACTCTGTTCCTTGTCAATCTTTATTGTTTTGTCGTCCGAACCGAATCCGAGTGCCTTTTTGATCCAGTCAAATGCCTTTTTTACCCATCCCACTATTTTATCAATCCATCCGAATATCCAATCCCCAATTTTACCAAAGAACTCACGGATAGCTTTACCGGCCTGCGGAAACAGGTAATTAATCAGATTATAAATCCATCCAAACGGGTTTAAGTATTTTGCCCAAAATGCCACTAACTTTACAAAAAATGCCTTTAATTTATCCCAGTAAGCTATAATAAGCCCTATACCAATTACCACCCCGGTAACAATGGCCATCATTGGGTTCATGTTCATTACTGCTTTCACTACCCTGATTGAAGCGGCAAGGATATAATTCCATGCAACGTGCATTTTCTTCCATAACCAAAGCGCCTTATCGGCAATGATCTGCCTGTTTTCGGCCTGAAGCAGCCAACCAAAACCATCCTTCATGGCTTTAAGGGCCGGAACCATTAAAGAGAACTGGGTAAGTGCATTGGCTCCAATTTGCAGAAAGGGAACAAATGAACCAGTCACTTCAAATACGCTTATTTTAATGTTTTCAAACCAGGCGTTCAGTCGTTTCATTCTTTCTGCATAAGTATCTGTCCGAATTGCAGCCTGTTCATAGGCAATGTTCGACCCGGTCACACGGTCGGTCATGGTTCCCACCATATCGCTGTTGGCAATCAGCGTTTGAATTGACTTCAGGTTTTCAAGCCCAAAGGTTTTTGTAAGAAATGAAACATCATTTAATTTAGGTTTCAACGCTTCGAGTGCAGCCGGAAGGCCAACCTTACCGATGTCTATCCCCAACACGC
>Ga0302250_1000094_pt1 | contig 133331 bp, 119 predicted proteins | sample AAG_RA_Asp_MG_FD_193536 | JGI IMG/M metagenome (GOLD analysis project Ga0302250, IMG submission 193536) | Enriched activated sludge microbial communities from anaerobic digester in WTTP, New Holstein, Wisconsin, United States - AAG_RA_Asp | ecosystem: Engineered > Bioreactor > Anaerobic >... | reverse complement strand
AGTAGCTCGGAATTTACCATCAAAATTTAATGTATAAGTAGTGTCACTTGGCGCTGTTGTGCCACCACCATAAAAATAACCAGCATTGGCAGTGGTGCCAGTATATTTCACTGCGCCATCACCCGCGTCACCAGCTTGCTTTAAACTAGTGGAAGCTAGGGCTCCAATATCACTAGCAGTTAAACCTCGAGTACTAACTCCAGTAACATGACCAGTGCCATTAACTGTTATTTGTGAAATAACATTACTACCAGTAAGAGCCGGGTTGGGCTGACTGCCCCAACCTGTTGGATGAACATAGGGGGCAGGACCACAGGTAATAGTACCAGCAGAGTCCGCAAGTAAAAGTTTAGAGCAACTTACTAAATTAGTCGCTTTGAATCGATTAGCGGTAGTTGTCTCAGAGGCAGTGATAGCACCAGAAACATCAAGTGTAACGGCAGGATTTGTTTTCCCAATACCGACATTAGTACCATTATCATAAATACTGCTAGTAGTTAAAGCGTTATTATTTGACCATTTAGCTATATAGCTTGACGTTCCTGAACCGTCCAATCCGCCACCGCCGGTTGGCCAAGATGATCTACAGCTATCTTGAATACACAACTGATTAGCTTTCACATCACCCTCAACAACCAAAGAAGCAGTGGGGGTGGTGCCATAACTAAATGCCTGACCATCACCATAATTACCAATAAACAAAGTGGTGTCAGTAGCAGAATCTATTCTTATTGATTTATTATGAACCATAAAAAGATCCTGGGCTATAGTAGAATTACCAGAAACATAGAGATGGGCTGTAGTACTGCTACCAATAGTTACTGATGAATTATTAACAAAGATAAGTGAATTATTATCTCCTTGTTTGATGGTGTCACCAAAAACCGATGTCCGCCCAAGTTTTAAAATAGCTTCTATACATTGACCACCAGACAACTCATAACCGCGAACACAAGCGTTACAAGTATTATTACAAGGATTCCAATCACTACAATTCTCACCTCCCGCTTTAAGTTTGCACTCAGAACCACATGCTTGATAGCCAGGATTACAGGTTAAAACGCACTGATTGGTATTACAATTTACCTCGTTATTACCATTGGGTACGGGGTCACATACTGTTTCTTTTTGACATTGATTACCCGGCGGACAATTTAAACAACAAAATGACTTACCATCTCCTGGACAATAGTCACCTTCGTAAAACTTATCGCACTTTAAAGCCATAGCCGATATGGGGCTTAAAGCCCAACATAATACCAATAGCAACGACCAAATAATTACTTTGTGTTTTAATTGAAACATATATTTTTATTAATCATATATATATTTACAGCAAGCAAATTGATGTTCCTGATTACAGTGCCGTAATATGCCAAAACTATTAGGATACTCAGGCGGCTTAATCCAAACATTACCCAGCATGGCACTAGAAGAAGTAGTAAAACCTACACAATCATTAGCATTGGCCGTATAAGCAGGTGGGCCATTAACGATCCAATAACCAATGGTAGTAGTGGGGATAGAATTTACATTGCCGCTATTTATAATTCTTAAAATATCTTCAGTAGTACAAATATGGCTACCATCATAGGCTGTATCACAAATAGCATTAGCGTTGTCATAGCCACCATTAGCACCGTTATAATAAGGGCCCGTATGCCCAGCAAATATCACATCATGGGTAGATTTCATGGCCTCAATAAGATAGCTTAAATTAACTGCATCAGAGCTAGTAACTGGCGTGGCTACTTTTAATATCCCCGTGAAGTAGCCTGTTCCGCTAACCATCAAGGTGCCTTCTGACGAAGTCGTGCCAATGCTGACATTAGTACCATTATCGTAAATAGTGCTAGTTCCTAAAGTATTAGCATTACTCCATTTAGTTAAATAATTGTCTGTCCCTGAACCACTTATTGAACTGCTATCTGTCCCGCAATCAGAGGTTTTGGCGCTAATAACCCCATCTTTATCTACATAAAGACAACGGCTTATGCCCTCAGTGGTAGTAGTCAAATTAGTCTTAATAGTGCCAGCCACATTGAGCTTAACAATGTCATCGGGCATAGTACCAATGCCGACATTACCATTACTAGTACCTACTGTTAAAATATCATTACTGCTAGTTGCTCTAATAACAAAATTAGTATTAGTAGAGGTATTACTACCAATAAACCACTTTTCAGCGTCACTAGTGTCTTTTATAACTAATCCCCGGTAATTAGTATCTAGACCAGAAAGGGTAATGATTGGACCAGAACTAGCATCATAAATATGAAGTTTGGTGGCTGGACTAGATGTGCCTATACCAATATCACCCCTAAGCAATGTCTTGGTAATAGAAGTATTGCCCAAAACGACTGAATTACTACCAGCGCCGATTGCATTTACCCCAATAACAATTTGATTTGTCTGGTCATCAAGTTGAGCCTTGGTCTCAGCACCTAAAAATATAGAATTAGTAGGTTTTGTAAGAGCACTACCAGCAGAAACAAGATTACCGGCTCTAATACCAACAGCAACGTTGTTACTTCCAGCCTTATTATTATAAAGGGCATAATAACCAAGGGCCGTATTATTATCACTAGAGGTATTGGAATAAAGGGACGAAGCGCCAACGGCCGTATTATAATTCCCGCTAATATTGGAACGAAGGGACGCATAACCAACAGCCGTGTTATAACCAGAGATATTGGAATAAAGGGCATAATAACCAAGGGCCGTATTACTATAACTAGAGGTATTGGAATAAAGGGACGAAGCGCCAACGGCCGTGTTATAATACCCGCTAATATTGGAATAAAGGGACGCATAACCAACGGCCGTGTTATAACCAGAGGTATTGGAATAAAGGGACGAAGCGCCAACGGCCGTGTTATAATTCCCACTAGTATTGGAAGTAAGGGCCGAATAACCAAAGGCCGTATTATTAGCACCAGAGGTATTGGAATAAAGGGACGAAGCGCCAACGGCCGTGTTATAATTCCCGCTAGTATTAGAAGTAAAGGCCGAAGCACCTACGCCAACATTATACGAAGCCTGAAACGGGCTTATCACCCCTTCACCCATCGTTAGATTACCGGCATTAATACCAATAAAAGTATTTTGTCCTACGGTAGTCGTAGAGCCACTATAGCCATAATTAAAATCATGAATAAACCTGTTACCATCCTTATAAATTATTCCATTAAGATTTTCGTGAGTTGTAGGGGATAAACGAAAATTTTTAGTAATGGTTAGTTGTTCTTCAGGACTAGCCGTACCAATGCCGACATTACCACTACTAGCACCTACTGTTAAAATATCATTACTACCAGTTGCTCTAATAACAAAATTGTTAGAGTCATTATTGCCAACAAACCATTTCTCACTATTATTAGTATCTTTTATAGTTAAACCGCGATATTTGATATCTAAGCCAGAAAGACTAATGATTGGCCCTTCAGAGTTATTATAGATATGTAATTGAGTATATGGACTAGTGGTACCCAGGCCAATTTTATTACTATCTTCATACAAAATGCTATCAGCTAAAGTACTAGTATCAGACCACTTGGAAAGGTAATTAGCGGTCCCTAAGCCACTGAGTCCGCCTCCACCCCCACCGCCACCGCTGCCGCAGCCAATAACTCCGCTGCTAGTATATAAATTACTACAATCAGATAATAAACTGGGGTCAATAACTTTCAATCCGCTGTCTATTAGTATATCAGGGTCCTGATACATCACCAGAGAGTTATTACTATTATTGTCTAATGACACATTAAAAAAATTACGACAATTATTTGAGATGTCACAAACCTCTGTCCATTCGTCCCAGTCGTTGGGGCTATTAACATTATTAAATCTATACTGTAAATATTGTCTAGAACTAGTGCTGTCACTATCTCTCACAAAAGCTAGTTGGCCAACCAAATTAGTGGTGAGCCAACTATAAATATTACTCAGTCCATTAACTGAATGAGTTATGTCGTTAACACCCCAATAAGCCGTAGAGGTAGAAAAAGTAAATACTTGTTGACTATTCTTGAGTTTTAACAAATCTTCTGGGGCATAAGTCCCTATCTGTCCCAATAATCCCCCGCTCAAACCGCTAATACTTATTCCATAAAATTCTCCATCTGCTACCACTATGACGTTACCATTGTGATATAAAGCCCCACCCGCGCTTACTCCTAAGCCATAGGAAGCAGTATCAACATAATTAAGATAAATATTGTTCAAAGTAGAAGTAGCCTGTAATTTAATATCACCTTTCTGACTTTTTATTAATATGGGGCCAGTATCATTAAAAATACACTTACCACCCTCAGGACAAGTGCTGGTACTGGCAGCTACTGGCAGCCAATAACAAAATATCACCCCTAAAAATAGGACAATTATACCACTTCTGAGCCAGCCTTGTTGCATAAATAATTATATAATCAATTTAGAAATATTATAGCATCTTTTATAATGTAAAGCAAAATTATAATTTGTACATATTATATTTTCATCTTTTTTTAATTTTTACCTGCATTATAAAAATAAATAAATATTAATAAGAGACCTCATTTTACCCGATAATAATTAATGGTTATTGTTTTAAGGCACGGCGACCACTGCTTATTAGAGGTAGGGCTGACCTGCCAGCGCCACCATAAACTATCTACCGGCGAGGGGAAATTAATTCTTTGGCCTAAGTTTACTGGTTGCCAAGTTTGTCCATCAGTAGATAAAAATAATTGATTATTAAACTGCGACCATCCGCCAAGCATGTCTGCTACTATAGCCCCAATAATCTTGGGTTTCGCTGTATTATAGCCAGTTAAATTAACTGAGGTAACTTGACTAGCCTGGGGTGGTAAAACAAATCCATTATCCGTCAAGAGCCAGACACTGCTCTGGCCCTCAGAGTTTACTAGTTTAGCCCGCAATGTCAGAGGTGTTAAAGAATTAACAGTAAAAATAGCTGCCATGCTGGGGACTGGTAATTTAAAAGATAGATCAGTCATCGCTTCAATCCAAGGACTGCCATTTTGCCAAAACTTTAATAATCGCGCCTGAGAAGCGCTGCGATCAAAAACAAACCATAAAGTTTCATCACTAAGGTCAACCTGCAAAATGGCTGGCTTAAAACCGCCATTATTAACTCTGAAACCAAAATAATAACTAATATCTCGAATCTCCTCACCCTTTACCTGCCAAGCTAGGCCATCTTTAGCACTATATAAAATAAGGAAATTATCTGGCGAGCCGCCAATACCTAGCTGGCCCAAATAATTACTAACCCTACCGGCTAAATTAATGGCCGAAAAATTAGAGCCGTCAAACCACCAGGCTAATGGCTGATATTGCTCGGGAGCAATAACCTTAACCCCGGCCACTACCCAACGTTCCCCTAAAGGAGCAATGGCTATATTGACTAATTGTTCATCACTAGTTAAAGGTAGAGGCACTACCTTTTTTTTATAACTTATCTTCCCGTCTTGAAGAGACAAACAACGACCGTCGGTTAAACAATGTGGCCCTGCTTCATCTTTTTTATTAGCCTCATCAATTTGCTGGCAAATAGACGCTATATTGGAATCCTGACAATCTCCTAATTTTTGCCATTCTAAATCAGGAGCAAAGGTTAAAACCATGCCGGAGGTGTCATGAGCTAAAGTAGTTTGAGCCTGGTCCAGCCAGCCAGTACCAGAAAATAAATCAGTAAAACTAGTCCAATATTCTGGAGATTGAACATTATTATTTACTTCTGCCTTGGGGGTAGGTGTTGATACACTGAGCGGAGTAACTTCATGACGACGCAACAATAAATATCCACCCCCCAATAATGCTACAACTAATAAACCAATGATCACAAACATCAAGGTTCTTAAATATAATCTTTTTTTATTTTTTCTTCTGGCCTTCTTTTTCACAGGATACTATAGCTAATAAAGATTAAAGCACAGTTAAATACTGTGCTTTAATCTGTTTTTCTGTATTGGTGACACGAAAATTACTTAACAATCATCTTGCCGACCTCACCTCGAGCTGCATGTCCTGGGACATCACAGTGGAAACTATATTCACCAGCCGCCGGAGCGTTAAAAGTAATCGCCTTAGTTTCACCCGGGCCAAAGCCCATGGCTAAAGCCGATAATTGCGGGTCGTCAAAGACAAAGATATGAATATCATCACCTACTGAAGTAAGTGACAAAGTCACTAACTGGCCAGCCCTAACTTCAAATTGGGGCGGATTAAAGCCCTCGGCGCTAGCTTCTAACCTAATAGTACCAGCAGGTAAATCCTCGGGATTGATCGGTGGAGTCTGCTGTGGAGCCTCAGGTGAACCAGCATGAACATCAGTCCTAGCTGGCTTACCAGTAGGGGTAACGACCACATTATCAATAACCTTACTAGTGCCCTCTACTACTGACGAGGCTTGTTCGACTTCTTCGGGAGTTGCTATTGGTGTTTCTTTATCTAAATCAGTTGGCGCTACTGGAACATCAATTTCTCCCCCAGTTTTAGTAGCAGTACCAGATGACTGCTGGCTGCCCGTAGATACAGCTATCACAATAATAATGACAGCTAAAACAGCTAAGCCAACAATAATCCATAGGGTTTTTTTGTTGTTCATAAAATCTTAAACTTAAAAATAATTATATTTTTATTACTTAACAATCATCTTGCCGACCTCACCTCGAGCTGCATGCCCTGGGACATCACAGTGGAAACTATATTCACCGGCCGTGGGAGCATTAAAAGTAATTGCCCTAGTTTCGCCTGGTCCAATACCAATAGCCACTGCAGATAATATTGGGTCGTCAAACAAAAGAACATGAGTAATATTGTCTACTGAAGTAAGTGACAAAGTCACTAACTGGCCAGCCCTAACTTCAAATTGGGACGGATTAAAGCCCTCAGCGCTAGCTTCTAACTTAACAGTGCCACTGGGTAGAGCTTCAGGATTAACCGGTGGAGTCTGCTGTGGAGCCTCAGGTGAACCAGGAGTAACGTCAGTTTTTACTGGCTTACCAGTAGGGGTAACGACCACATTATCAATAATCTTACTACCACCCTCTACCATTGACTGAGCCTGCCGAACTTCTTCAGGAGTTGCTATTGGTGTTTCTTTATCTAAATCAGTTGGCGCTACTGGAACATCAATTTCTCCCCCAGTTTTAGTAGCAGTACCAGATGGCTGCTGGCTGCCCGTAGATACAGCTATCACAATAATAATGACAGCTAAAACAGCTAAGCCAACAATAATCCATAGGGTTTTTTTGTTGTTCATAAAATCTTAGTTAATAAAATTAGTTAATAAAAGAATAAAATTATTATAACACATTAAAATATATATGCCAACTGTCTACTATTGTCTCTATTTAATAATCAAGGATGTTGACTCAGACTGGTCAGGGGCCAATGTCGGCCAGCGGCGCCAATCAAAACGAGAACCTACCAAACGATAAGAAAATTGGGTCGGTCGATCAGAATAAAACTTTATTTGGTTATCTCCTATTTCATAAGATAGAAGAGCTGGCTTACCATAGGCGGTCATAATAACTTCAATAGTCTCCGGATGAAAATCTATTATCTGGCGCCAAACCCAAAGATCGCTACCCTTAGATACTTGAGAAAAATCTAAAATCCAAGAACAAAATTCCGAGCTACAATCTTTAATATTACCCCGACCCACATACTCTTCTTTTACTCCTCCCACTATTGACGGAGCATAGCTGGAGTACTTCACACCACCAATATCATAAAGCGGGTCAATAATTACCACAGACAATTTATTAACTCCAATAATGTTATTCTGATTAGCATCAATAGCTACGCCAGTAGAAGTTTCAAAATGTAAAGTTCCAGTCATTGTATCGCCACCTTTCAGTACATAATTACCACCCCCACCAGCAGTAGTAGTAGCACTGACATTACCTTCATTGTCTACCATCAAGAAACGACTACCAGCGCCAATATATGAAGGGCCAGTGAAAGATACTGCACCTCTAACTGCTAAACTGCCATTAACATCTAATTTAGCGTCTGAAGTAGTCGTGCCAATACCGACATTACCAGTACTAGAATTGACGGTTAAAATATCATTACTGCTATTTGCTCTAATGATAAAATTATTAGACGCATTACTGCCAATAAACCACTGTTCAACGTCACTGGTATCTTTTATAACTAATCCCCGATAATTACTATCTAAACCAGAAAGAGCAATAATTGGACCAGAAGCCACGTCATAAAGATAAAGTTTAGTACCAGTGGCAAAACTACTAGTGCCAATGTTCACCTGATCTCCGTTAATATACATTAGGGTATTAGCCACACTCTGAACGATAGTGTTGGTTTGGGAAACTGAATCGGGGCCTAACTTCAACACAGCCCCCACACATGCTCCACCGGAAAGCTGATAGCCGTTAACACAACTATCACAAATAAAGCTGGCTCCGCCAGACCATCTACAAGTTGCACAATGACTGTCTATCTGCTGGCCATCTTTTAAAGCGCATTTCTTGCCAGGTCCGTTATTAGTAGCTGGACATAATAAGTAGCCATCTTGACATCCAGTACAAATGCCACAACTGCCCCAGCCAGTACTTGTCGCACACCCCCCCATATCATCACAACCAGGAGCCAGCAATGAACAATGATAAGTTTGATCTATGGTGTAGGGGGTAGTTGTACTACATTCAGGAACGCTGACAGCAGTACGACAATTATTACTACAATAATATGGTGTGTCACCAGTACAACCAACACCATTCCCCCTATCTCTCGGACACATATTATTATTATCAGCTAAAACAATATTGCCAAAGATAAACAACCACAAATTAATTACTAATATTATTGTTGTAAGTCGTTTTAAATTCATAATTTTAATGACAGCAAGCTAAATTAAGTTTAGAACTACAATAGGCTAAAAGACCACGACCCTTGATATTATCTGTGGTTGACGCTTGCCAATAGGCACCATATTTAGAATCCCCCGAATTAGTACTGCGTGCTTCACAATCATTAGCAGCGGCGGTATAACCAGGTGGCCCATTAAAAATCCAGACATCAACACTAGGTAGAGGTTTGTTGTCGCGAATAGTATTTAATATCTCTTCGGCTGAACAAACATGGCTACCGGCTAATTGAGCATTACATAAACTATGGGCTTGATCATATCCAGGATTGTCATTATTATTACCAGAATAAGTACTACTGGTAATAGTAGCAAAATAACTGTTAGAACTCCACCCGCTACTAGGATTAAAACAATTAGCACCATTAATGTCGCAATAAGCATTAGAGCGTGCCCTACCGGTCTCATCGACCCTAAATAAATCAACGCTGGAACTATTAACAATAACCAAGGGTGAATAATTGCTGGAAACAACCCGCAAGCCCTCAGTGTCTGTTTGAGGATAAATATGCAGGGCTGCGGCTGGACTTGTCGTCCCAATTCCCAATTTACCATTATTACTTAAGAACATTTTTGACCCACCATTAGTAATAAAATTAAGCGGATGATTGGAAATAGTCCCCAGGGTCATTTGCTCACCGGCATAACCAAAATTAGCGCCAGCTGGATTGCCATTTTCACCAGCTAACATAGCAGCAACAACACTTTGGCTTCTGGCCAGATAAGCAACATGATTAACCCCAGTCATATCAACATAGCGACTAAAAGTTATGTTGCTATAGCTTGGCATGCTACCAATGCCTAAATTACCGCTAATAGTGCCACCACCGCTAATGCTGAGATCGCCACTGCCGGCGATATTACCACTGACCGACAATTTATTGGTTGATAAAATATCACCGATACCGACATTACCATCATTTTTAATATAAATAGTACTAGTAGCTTCCCAGCCACTGGCACCATAACGCAAGGTCTGACCAGCATTACCAGATGGCATAGAGACACCGGCTAGGGTAGTAGTAGCGCTGACATTACCATCGGAATCTACCATTAAAAGACGGTTACTGCCAGTATATAAAAAGTTAGTGAAAGATACCGCGCCTCTAACTGCTAAACTACCATTAACATCTAATTTAGCGCCAGGAGTAGTAGTACCGATACCAACATCCCAACTAGTACTAGAAGCATAAAGATAATTGCTACTGTTTATCCAAAGCTTCTGAATAGCTGAATCTACATAACCCTTAGTAGCCAAATGGCCACTATCCGTAGGAGGATTAGCTATAGCATTGCCATTAACGGTCAGAGAAGCTGAAGGACTGGCGGTGCCGATACCGACGTAGCCAGTATTGCTAACAACTAAGCTATTAGCAGCCGTCGTATTACCAACTTGGAGAATATTACCTTTTGATAAAGCGCTAGAACGATAAATCGTAAAAAATGAACCAACGGTACCGTCGGTATCCGACCTTGCATCTTCAAATAAGACATTATTGGGGGTATAATCACCCTTCCTTCTGGAAGTCGTATAATAACGAAACCCCGGGTATTCACCGCTTTGGTTATCTATTTGTAAGGCATGATAATTTGCACCAGCTTTAGACACTATGTGTAATTTAGCGTCTGGAGTAGTAGTACCGATGCCAACATTACCATCATTTTTAATATAAATAATACTAGTAGCTTCCCAGCCACTGGCACCATAACGCAAGGTCTGACCAAGAGTACCAGACGGCATAGAGATACCAGATAAGGTAGAAGTTGCACTGACATTACCACTGGAATCTACCATCAGGAGACGACTACCAGTGCCAGTATATAAAGGACCAGTGAAAGATACTGAACCTCTAACTGCTAGGCTGCCATTAACATCTAATTTAGCGTCTGAAGTAGTCGTGCCAATGCCAACATTGCTAGTACTAGCATTGACGGTTAAAATATCATTACTGCCAGTTGCTCTAATGACAAAATTATTAGACGCATTATTACCAATAAACCACTGTTCAGCGTCATTAGTGTTTTTTATAGTTAATCCCCGATAATTACCATCTAAACCAGAAAGAGCAATAATTGGGCCGGAGGCAACATCATAAAGATAAAGTTTAATACCAGTGGCAAAACTACTAGTGCCAATGTTCACCTGATCTCCATTAATATACATTAAGGTATTAGCCACACTCTGAACGATGCTATTGCCAGAAACTGAATCGGGGCCGAGTTTTAAAACTGCTTGATCACATTGAGAGCCATTCTTAACATATCCAGGCCGACAGCCAGTACAAGTATAGGTATAATTTCCACCACTATAGGTATAAGTGCAACTAGTACAATAAGAACTAACCTGACTACCCTGAGCTGTCCCCCGGGGAGCACAATTCCTACCAGCCCCATTAGTCTGTGAACACAGCAAATAATAATCAGAATCACAACTAGCACAAATACCGCAGTCATCGGCGCTAGTACAACCAACACCACAACCCGGAGCGTTTGGATCACAAGAATAATCACCACTGCTAAATATCGGACATTGCGGAACCAAGCTAGCCGACCGACAATTCTTAGTGCAAAAATATGGAGTGTTTGGATCACACCCAACAAAACCATTATCTGTTGGGCATTCTCCGGCCATAGCAATACGATTATAGCCAAAAAATATGACTAAAAACACGAACAGGGTTATTAATATTTTTTCTAACTTTAGCATATAAATTAAAGACAACAAGCTAACTTAAGAGAAACATTGCACTTCATTAATAAGCCCTTACCTTGAGGATAGGAATCGCTTGGCGCTTGCCAATAACTACCATATTTATAATCTCCACTTGTACCAGCAGAGTCAATGGTTCGAGCAGCACAATCATTAGCCACGGCCTCATAACCAGGTGGCCCATTAAAAATCCAAACACCAACAGTAGGCATGGTCTTATTCTCCCTGATAGTATTTAATATCTCTTCGGCTGAACAGACATGGCTACCGGCCAATTGATCCTTACACCTGGCATGAGCATAAGCATAACCAGGGTGACCATTATTATTACCATTATAGGTGGAACTCGTAACCGTGGCAAAATAACTTACACTACCCCATCCGCCACTCGGATCAAAACAATTAGCACCATCAGCATCACAATAATTATTAGAACGCATTCTGGTAGCTGAACTAGTTACTGCCGTAACATCACCCGACTGATTAACCCTAAAAAGATCAGCCTCATCACTACTATTACGAATAACTAATGGTGAATAATTACTAGAGACAACGCGCACTCCTTCTGTGTCGGTGCGAGGATAAATATGTAAAGCGGCCATTGGACTAGTAGTGCCAATGCCAACCCGCCAACTAGTACTGGTAGGATAAAGATAACTGCCACTATTTACCCACAGACTCTGAGCAGATGAATCTACATAGGCTTTAGTGGCTAAATGATCATTAGCCGTAGGAGTAGAACCTATAACATTACCATTAACAGCCAGGAGAGCTGAAGGACTAGTAGTACCAATACCGACAGAGCCAGCAATGGACAATATTGAATCTCCCGAACTAGGACCTGTAGCGGTTAACATCATATCACTTCTACTAGCTGGATCACCACCATTATAGGCAGGAGCAAATCTTAAATAACCAGTCGCTGAGCCGCTAGTAATATTTGCTAAACCACCACCAAAAACAGCAGATGTAATTGCCAAGCCTCCACTATTAGGAGCTGCAAATAAAAATCCAGCTCCTTTACCATTAGCAGGAGTTCCTGTGACTTGCAATTTAGCCACCCAAGCAGTTGCGTTACCATTATAACTTCTTATAAATTCAGCAACTGGATAAGTACCTCTGGTTACTGATAATAATCCAGAAATACTAGTATCGCCAACTATATCTAATTTATTTACAGGATCAGTCGTCCCTATCCCCACATTACCACCCATAACAACTAACTTGCCTGTACCAGCTGTAGTAGTACCTATGGCCACTTTCCAATCAGTGCTAGTAGGATAAATGCTATTAGTAGAAGTAGATAAAGTCCAATAATTACTACCACTTAGTGATGAAATTAAATAAGTCTTAGTAACCACATCATAATCATCAACTGGAACAAACTCAGTACGAATAAAACCATTACCAGCATCAATGGCGGCGTTACTAATGGGAGTAATAACCACCCTAGCTGAAGTAGGAGTAGGGGCAGAAGTGCCACCTAAATTGGTATAACCAGTGACATAAAAATCATTATCAATCATCAGCTGCCCTGTTTTAGTTTCCGGATTAGGGCCAGAGGTTAAAAAGGAAGAGGGATTGCCTTCAGGTGGCGGAGCAATAGGACCAGACCAATCAGCACGCAAGGCATTAACAACAACTAAAAGACCCCACCCTATTACTAGGAGGGTTATAGTCAAAAGAATATGGTTTTTATGTTCTGACATTAACTTAAATTAACCAGCCATAATAGAATTATTATACAACAAATTATCTAAAATATACAAGGATAGTAATAAAACACCCTGGAATAGACCAGGGTGTTTTATAGTTAAAAACCAAATTATAATAGCTAAAGGCAATAATAGTTTACATTTCCATCATGCCATTAGGATTGGATTCAGAATTTTTTTCTTCTTTTTTGTCAGTAATTATGGCCTCGGTGGTGAGAGACATCATCGCTGCGCTGGCCGCATTCTCTAAGGCACAACGCACTACTTTAGTCGGGTCAATAATACCGGCTTCAACCATATCTTCAAATTTACCGCTAATAGCATTATAACCAATTGGTTTATTACTGTCCTTATTTTTGTCAATAATATTATACAGGATAAAAGAGCCATCTTGGCCGGCATTAGTCGCAATTTGTTTAATTGGTTCTAAAATAGCCCCAGCGACAATCTTTCGTCCAACACTGCTATTGTCATTAAGGTCAAAAGCCTCACTGGCTAGAGCCAGGGCTAAACCGCCGCCAGGTACTACACCCTCCATGGTCGCTGCCCGGGTAGCATTTAAGGCATCTTCAATGCGGCTCTTCTTTTCCTTCATCTCTACTTCAGTCGCTGCTCCCACCTTAATCACTGCCACTCCACCAGATAATTTAGCCAAGCGCTCTTGCAGTTTATCCCGGTCAAAGTCAGAATCTGCTAATTCTTGCTCTCTCTTAATTTGCTCAATCCGCTCTTGGATAGCCTTCTTGTCCCCCTTACCATCGACAATGGTGGTATTGTCTTTGGAGACAATCACTCGACGAGCTTGACCTAAGTCGCTTAAATCAGCAGTTTCTAGTTTAAGTCCGACTTCTTCGGAGATTACCCGGCCACCGGTTAAGATAGCAATGTCTTCGAGCATTGCTTTACGACGATCACCAAAACCTGGAGCTTTAATTCCTACTACATTAAACACCCCTCGTAGTTTATTAACCACAAAAGTGGTTAAAGCTTCACCTTCAATTTCATCAGCAATCACTACTAAATCCTTCTTGCCGGTCTGAAGCACTTTTTCTAGTAAGGGTAAAATTTCCTGAACTGCCGCCACCTTGCGGTCGGTAATTAAGATATAGGGGTCGTCTAATTCAGCCTTCATGGTTTCCGTATTGGTGACCATATAATGAGACACATAGCCTTTGTCAAACTGCATCCCTTCCACTACTTCCTTTTCTACACCAAAAGATTGACCTTCTTCTACGGTAATCACCCCCTCATTGCCGACTGACTCTATGGCCTCAGCAATAATCTTGCCAATTTCTGGATCGTTGGCGCTAATGGAAGCCACCTGAGCAATCTCTTCTTTAGTAGAAATCTGCTTGCTCATTTTCTTGAGTTTGTTTATTACCTCGCTCACTTCTTTTTCAATGCCCTGCCGAATCTCAATAGGATTAATGCCGGCAGCTACTAATTTAAGGCCCTCGTTTATCATGGCTTGAGCGAGAACAGTGGCTGTCGTGGTCCCGTCACCAGCAGTGTCATTAGTCTTAGAGGCCACTTCTTTTACTAGGGCAGCGCCGACATTTTCAAATTTATCATCCAAATCTATTTCTTTAGCTACCGTCACCCCGTCTTTAGTAATAGTGGGGCTGCCAAAACCATGGTCAATAACTACATTACGACCCTTGGGGCCTAAAGTAACTTTCACCGCATTGGCTAGCTGATCAACTCCCTTTTTTAGAGCAACGCGAGCTTTATCGTCATAAATAATCTGTTTTGCCATATAGTTTAAGATTAAAAATATAAGTTATGTGGGTTAATTATTAATAATCGCTAAAATATCTCGTTCGGCGACCACTACATATTCTTGGCCGTCTAGTTTAAGATCTTCGGTGGAATATTTTTTAAACACTACTTTTTCCCCCGTCTTAACGCTCATTGGGGCTCGCTGGCCATTATCTAGCAGGCGGCCAGGGCCTACAGCGATAACTTCACCTTGCTCGGGCCGATCTTTATTAATAGTATCTGGCAAAATAATACCAGATTTAGTTTTCTCTTCAGCCGTGAGCGGCTTAATGATGACTTGATCATGCAATGGTTGTAATTTCATAATAGTAAAATTAAATTATTAATTAGCAGTCTAACTTACTGACTGCTAATAGTATAATCACCCCAACTGTCCTTGTCAAGACCCAAGAGCTTTGAAAATTGTTATAGTAAATTATTGTCGGCAATATAGGCAGCTAAATCAGCTAAGCGCTGACTATATCCCCATTCATTGTCATACCAGGCGACTACTTTAACTAAATTATCACCAACCACGGTAGTTAAAGATAGATCCACGATAGAACTAACAGGATTACCAGCTAAATCAACAGAAACTAAGGGTTCTTCCGTAACGGCCAAGACGTCAAACCGATCATTTTCAGCAGCTTCCCTTAAAATATTATTTATCTCTTCAACACTGACTGGACGCTTGGTAACAAACACAACATCACAGAGCGAGACTACCGGCGTGGGTACCCGAAAAGCTAGGCCGTCAAATTGACCATTTAGCTCAGGAATTACTTTAGCTACCGCCCGCGCTGCTCCAGTAGTAGTAGGAATAATGCTCAGGGCAGCGCTTCTAGCCCGACGTAAATCTTTATGCGGGCCGTCTACTAGGTTTTGATCAGCAGTATAGGCATGAATCGTGCTCATAACAGCCTTCTCAATCCCTATTTTATCCACTAATACTTTAGTAAGCGGCGCTAGACAATTAGTAGTGCAGGAAGCCATAGAAATTACTTGGTCACTCACCTGTAATTCAGCTTCATTAACACCTAAAACAACAGTCTTAGTCGCCTCATCTTTAGCTGGCGCACTAATAATGACCTTTTTAGCCCCAGCCCGAACATGGGCCAAAGCCTCTTCCCCGCTAGTAAAACGGCCGGTTGATTCAATAACAATATCTATACCCAAACTAGACCACGGCAGGTTGCTTGGATCTTTTTCCGCTAAAGCTAAGTACTTATGTCCATCAACAATAATAGACTCATCATTATAGCTAATATCATGATTATAACGGCCGTAACAGCTATCATACTGTAAAAGATGAGCCAAGGTGTGGTTGTCAGTTAAATCGTTCATCGCCACAACCTCCAATTGAGGTTTAACAACCATAGCCTTAAAAACATTGCGGCCAATACGGCCAAAACCATTGATAGCTACTCTTAAAGGACGATCCATAAGTTTAATTTAAAATATAAATAAAATATAAAATGGCTCAATTGCCAGATTTTGTCTGAGCTAAACGCTCTTTTACCAAAGCTCTAACTTTAGCTATGACTTCGTCAATAGTTAAATTAGTGGTATCTACCACCTCATCATAATTGGCTAAGTCATAAACGTCAATACCAAAATATTGCTGATAACGTTTTCGGTCGTTGTTTACCCGTTCATAATTACTATTTAGCACTGCCTCCACGGTGTTCAAATTATAGCCCTCGTTGCGGTCACCGCCTTGTTGCAATTCCTGAAAGATTCGCTCTGCGCCTACCTGGGGATCAACAGTGAGAAAAATTTTGTAAGACTGAGGGATAAAATGCCAGGAAGTCCGACCGTCAATGACAAAATTATCTTGTTCCTTCCCTAGCTTACTTTGATACTCGTCTACCTCTAAATCAGTAGAAATATCGGTCATCGCTAATTGATTGTACTCTTCTAATGTCATACCTCGCCGCTTGGCCGCCTCGCGACGCAACTGACCCATACTATAATATGGCCACCCTAGTTCAGCAGCAATACTTTTAGCAATAGTGGACTTACCAGAACCAGGCCAACCAGCAAAAGAAATAATCATAAATTTATTTTAAGGTATTAAAAAATGAAGTCATCTGCCGCGGTAGACGAAGACTAAAGGTCTGCCGTACTTTGGCTAAATCTAAAAAAGATAACTGAGTTGCCACTAAAAATACCCGATTTATTCCTAGCTCCTTATTTTTTATTTTAGTTTTATTAGTGCCGTACCAATTATCTCCCACAAGCGGATGCCCAATAGCCGCTAAATGAGCTCTAATTTGATGCGTTCGTCCAGTTTTAATAGTAATTTGCAGTAAAGAATAATTAGTCCACTGGCGAATAACTTCATATTCTGTAAGGGCTGATTTGCCGACCTGGTTTAATGGCCGAGCGGCCATTTTACGACCGCTAGTGGAACGATCGAGCTTAAAATTAATAACCCCGCTAGTACGAGATAGGGTGCCATAAACTAAGCCGGTATAAACTTTTTTCACGGTATGGTATTTAAATTGACGTTTCAGAAAATCAAACATTGGCTCAGTTCGAGGGACAACCATCAGACCGCTGACATCTTTATCTAAGCGGTGTACTAATCCTGGACGAGCAGGATTATCTCCCAAACTTAAGATCTCTGGATATTTTTTAGCTAGTTTGCCAACTACCGTCGGCTGCCGAGACGGCCAAAAATTATCATGAGTAAGCAAGCCAGCCGGTTTGTTAATGACTAGATAATCTGGCTTAACTGCTATAATTTTAAGCGGTAAAGCAGTACTAGACGTTTTTTGACGTCCCGAAGTTTTACAAACGCGAGACAAACTCGACCAAGTAATAATATCGCCTTCCTTTACCAGTAGATGGGGCTTGACTACCCGACCATTAACCTGGACTGAACCATTATTTATCATCTCCCGCCAGACTGAACGGGAATATTTAGGGATATTAACGACTAAAAATTTATCTAATCGACTAGCTTCACCCTTTATTTGATGAACTACTAATTGTCCCATATCTCAGAAATATAATGAACAAAATCATTAAGCTGGCGGTCAATGAGACCAAATTCATTCATCCACTCCTTACTGCGCCAAGCTAATCGGCCAGCCAGAAGCTTGTCTTGCTGTAACTGGATGACTGCCTGGGCAAGCATTTCGGGCTCAGCCCGCTCCACTACCAGGGCGGTTTCTCCCGGCAGAAGAAAATCAGCAGTTAATGGACTTTTAGGAACAATGATTGGTAGTCCCACTAACATAGCCTGCAGTAAACGTTGCCAAGCCTGAGATTCTCCTGTTTCCAATTCTATAATTCCATTTAGGCTATACAACCATTTATCTAACGGCTCCTGGCGACCGACAAACCAGGCCAAATTAGCTAAATCAAGCTCTCGTGCCAATCCTTGAAGCTCTTTACGCTTAGGACCATCACCAATAATCACTAATTGGACGCTGGGGATAACTGACAAGACAATTTTAAGAGAGCGTAATAAAATTTCAGTAGGACGAGTAATGGTTAAATCAACTACCGCCCCAATAACAAAATAAGGCTTGTCTGACTGCTCTTGTTTATTAAGGGCTAAATTAGAAAATAAATTTGTCTGGTTAAGGTGCCGCTTAGGGTCAATGGCGGGCAAAAGGAGATGACAATTATTAAGCGATTGTCCCTGAAGATGAAGATGATCTACTAAGTGGCGGCCAAAAGTAATAATTTTTACCTTGTTCGCCTGACGATGGTAATATTGTAAAAGCCAACTAGGTAAAGATAATTTAGCGTCTTCTGGAAGCTCTAGCCACACCACTGGTAAGCCTAGACGACGCGCCGGTCCGGTGAGCAACAGCTTATCTAGCCAGGAAAGACAAATAAGCCCATCAAGCGAATACTGATTAACAAATTTAGCTAGACGCCGCCGCATACTTAACTTGCGCCACGGTAAAGTTAAACCTATCCAACAGGGATTTGGACTAGTTTTATGGGTAATAAGATAAAGCGGCCAAGTCTGAGCTGACCAATAATGAGTCAGGGGTCCATCAATGGACCATAGGACTGACCGACCATCAGCCCAAGTAGTTAGAAGCTCATAAACCAATGACTGATCTTTTTGGCTAAAATTAGCAATAAGCGGTTGCTTCATAATTTACTCGTTAGGTTTAAACACTGATTGTATTTTAGACCAATTAACAACCTTAAGTCCAATTAGACTAAGACCATATACTAAAGCGCCCAGCAAAATCGTAATTAATAAATTAACAATACTCTGGCTAGCCCAATGACGGCAAGGCCAGATGGCGAGGGCCATAAAAAGATTAGCAATCAATAATTTTACACTAGCTACACTGGGCCAACGCCAATGAGTTATTTTTTTAGCTTTATAGCCAGCTAAAATAGCCACCAAAAGCTCGCTATATACTGTAACTATAGCCGCACCCCAGTAGGACCAATGACGAATCAGTAAATAATACGCCGGCACAGCAGTAATAGCTACTAAAAAATAAGGACGCACCATAATCTGCTGGCGGTTAATGGCAATAAGAAGATGATTAAAAAGACAACCCATAAAAATACCGGCCAAAGCCACCAAAAGCAGGGCTAAAATAGGCCCAGCGGCACTAAATGATGTCCCGGCGATCAGCTGAACGATTGGAGTAGATAAAATTTGCCCCCCTATTATTAGGGGAGAAACTAAAATTAATAAAATAAGCAGGGCGGTGTTAATCAAAAAATTAAATTTCTGGCGATCGCTAGTGGCCCAAGCTCTAGTAAGCAAAGGTAAAAGCAAGCCAATAAATAAAAAGGGCAAGCTGGTTAGAACATCAATTACTTTATAGGCTACCCCGTAAAGGCCGACCGCCGCTTCACTCTGCCACCAGCTTAAAAACAGGATATCAGTCCGTAAATATAATAAATTAAGAATAATGGTAATGGCTAACGGCCAAGAACGCTGCGCAATTTTACGCCACCAATCTGCCTGATAATCTAACCGAATCTTTATCCTCCTAGCGCTTAAAAGCCAAGCTAGCCCAAAATTAACCATGCTAGAAAAAGTAGTAGCCGCGGCAATACCAATAAGACCCCAATTTAAATAATTACTTAAAACCAAACCACCTAGCCATAATAAACGACCGGTCACTTCAGCTATCATTAGATAGTCAACTTTTAGCTCACTTTGCAAAAGACCTGTCAGAATTTGGTTAAGGGCAATAAAAAAATAAGAACCAGATAAAATTGCTAGGATAAACCATAGTTCGCGGTAATATGGCAAACAAGCGGCAACAAATAGGCTAATAATAATAATTGCGCCAGCCGTAAATAACCGAAATCCAAAAAGATTATTAAGAATAGTCTGTCTATCTTCAGGCCGTTCGTTAATCATCTGCGCCGTAACCATTGTCAACCCTAAATCAGCTAGGACGGCAAAAATACCCAAAAAATTACTTAGGGCAGTATAGCGGCCAAAACCTTCTACCCCTAAATAACGAGCAATTAAGGCTACACTTATTATTCCTAGAACAATAGAAATAGCCTTGCCAATAATTTGGACTAAATTATTATAAGCAAATTTCCTAGCTAGCGACATGCTGTTGTTTTTTAAACGGTCATTAGATATAATAACTATATCACAATATCTTAAAAAACCAATTATGTCCAAAAAAATCACGCAAGTTTTAGCTAAAGGTCTCGCTTTGTTAATTATTATCTTTAATGCTTGGCCAATTCTAACCGCAGCCCAAATTTTCTCACCAGAAGGACAAACGGGATTAACCACCATCGGCGAAGAAGCCTATGGCGCTTCAACCCCTAAAGATGTCCGCATAGTTATAGCCGATACTGTCCAAATTATTCTTGGACTAATAGGTATTATCCTTATCGTCTTAATGATTATTGCCGGTATCCAATATATGACTGCCGGCGGTAAACAAACCACGGTAGAAAATGCTATAAAACGAATCAAAAATGCTTTCATTGGACTTATTATTGTCCTATTTTCTTATGCTGTCACTGTCTTTATTATTCAACAATTAAATCTCACCATCAATACGTCAACAACAACCTAATTTGCTCCGCGGATAGCTTGCAGAACAAAATTAATAATGGTATAGGAGCTAAAAATAATCACCAAACCAATAGCGGTATAGACAATAATAGATTTGGCTTTGGCAATTTTAGTTTCATTGCCACCAGCTATAATCATACTTATACCGCCATAAACTAAAAGCAACAGAGATAATGCTCCCACAATACCTAAAATATTTTTTATTATTATACCAATATAGGAACTGCTTTCTAGAATATTGTCAATGGGAAGTGGATTATCTAAACTAACGCTTTGGGCTGCAACCATAAATGGACAACTCAAAACTATTACCAATAAACAGAGACAAACAATGATCTTATTTAACATATAGTTATCAATTAAGAAGAGGGCACAACAGTGGTTAATATAAAGTTAACAACAGTATAGGAGGTAAAGATTAGCACTAAGCCAATAACTGTCCAGACTATAATATTTTTGGCTTGTGTAACTCTTTTTTCTTTACCGCCAGCCGTCATCCATAAAATACCAGCATAGGTCATCATAATAATCGTTAAAGAACCAGCTAAACCAAGCAAAGTCCTAATAACATTGCCAATGGTTGCAGTTGGCGTCGCAGTTATAAGGCTAGAAAAATGGGGCAAACTGCTTTCTACGGGTTTCTCATTATTTGAGGGCCCAGCTGACGGAGTCTGGGGTGTCACAGACGCTGGCATATAACAACACTTCTTTCCATCAGTACAATATTGGTCGCCCCCTCCATCATGTTCAGGATAACTGTTATTACAACTATCCAAACACCTAGCCGCACCAGCGCTTTTTAAATCATGAGTAGTACAGGTACCACAACATTTTGGGGTATTTACATTATTCTTCTTACAACCAGCATCACCCCTACTATAAGAAACCATATATGAATCATCGCATGCTGAGAGGCATTGGGCCGTATTAACGCCCGGGACAGTATCTGCACATGAAGTTACTGCTGCCTTAGTGACTACTGGCACAACCGCCAATAAAATGCAGCTAAAGAAAATAATACACCGGAAATATTGTAATTTGGTCATAATATAACAAGTTGTATATATTATAACAAAGCACTAAATAAAAAACAATTTTGTAGTCCCTAGGGGAATCGAACCCCTGTTATCAGGATGAAAACCTGGTGTCCTAACCACTAGACGAAGGGACCATAAAATTATTATAACGGAAGAAGTTAAGCTGTCAAGCTAGACTTGAATCTAAACCTTAATCGTTGATAAAATAATAACATGAAAATTTTAGCTATTGAAACCAGCTGCGATGAAACAGCCGCAGCGGTAGCTCGGGCTACCGCCAATCGTATTATCATTGACAGTAATATCGTGGCTTCACAAATAGATATCCACCAAGTCTTTGGTGGCGTGGTTCCAGAAGTAGCAGCCCGGGAACATGTTAAACAAATCTTACCTGTCATTGATCAAGCCTTGCTCGCCGCTGGATTAAAGCCATCAAGGGCTAGCCAAGAGTTAGATGGCTTAGCCGTTACTGTCGGACCAGGCTTAATGACTTCTCTTTTGGTGGGGGTAGAAACTGCTAAAGCATTAGCTCTAGCCTGGAATTTACATCTTATACCTATTAATCATATTGTCGGCCATATCAGTGCTAATTTTATTAATCATAACCTAAATAGTATAAATTTCCCTCTCCTGACTTTAACTGCTAGCGGAGGCCATACTAATTTACTGTTAATGCATAATCCTATTCATTACCAGATGGTAGGACAAACTTTAGATGACGCCGCCGGGGAAGCTTTAGACAAAGCAGCCAATCTTTTAGGTTTAGGCTACCCAGGAGGACCAAAAATAAGGAAAATGGCTAAAAAATTTACCGAGCAACATCGTCCCCCTACCATTAAGCTACCCCGCCCAATGTTAAGAAGGACAGATTATAATTTTTCTTTTTCTGGCCTGAAAACTGCTTTATTATATATAGTCAGAGAAGACCATAATTGGCAAAATCATATTGCTGAATATGCTTATGTTTTTGAAGAAGCGGTAGTTGAAGTTTTAGTTAGAAAAACTATTAAGGCGGCTAGAGACTTAAAGGTTAAAACCATTGCCCTGGCAGGCGGTGTTTCAGCCAATGAACGTTTGCGGTCTGACCTTAAAAGCGCGGTGCAACAACAATTACCCCAAGTTGATTTACTTTTGCCCAACATGGATTATACTACAGACAATGCCGCGATGATTGCAGCGGCTGGGCTACTGAAAGCGCGAGCCGGCCTAACTCAAAATATAGAAAACATTATTGCCCAACCTAATTATCCTGTAAAATAAATTTAATTTATAATACTAAAACTATGAGCGACGAAGACATAAAGAGATTAGTAAATATCCTAAAAAATGAAGATCTTTATACCTTTGAGCAAAAGTGTAAAGAATTCTTCTACAGCCATAGCTATGAATTTTCAAGTATTGACCAAAATAATCGCGACTTTATCATTAATTTCTTAAAAAATCACCGCAATGATGTTGTTAGTTACGGCGGCATCCCTGGCTATAAGCTAGACAATGAGCTCTACAAAATCCATGGCGAGTTATCTAAATATGGCCTCAGCGAGCTAGATTATAATAATCTTAAAAAAATAGCCAATTATTTTCGTTGCTAATCGGTTAATAATTGTAGAACTTCATCACGCTTGACGGCCATTATTTCTGGTGTTTTAGCCTCTAAACTAAATCTTAATAAGGGCTCAGTATTAGAAGGCCGAACATTAAACCAAAAATCAGGATAAGTAACTGTTAAACCATCAAGATAATCAAGCTGCCCATCACTATAACGTTCAGCGATTAATTTTATTTTAGCTGCCGGGTCATTAACCCGCCGGTTAATTTCGCCTGAATGATAATATTTTTTGTAGGGTTTAATAAAATCAGCCAGAGTCTCCCTGCTCTGGGATAAAGCTTGCAGTAATTTAATCATAATAACTCCGGGCACTTCATAACAGCCATGCTCCATATTTAAGAAAAAATGGCCTGATGACTCAGCAGCAAAATAAGCCCCGGATTCAAGCATTGCTTCCTTAATTAAAGAATGGCCAACCTTGGTCACTAGGGGTTGCCCGCCACTGGCAATAATTGTCTCAGGAGTAATTTTACCTGGCCTTATATCATAAGCAATGATGGCCCCGGGCCGTTCAGCTAAAAATATTTTGGCCATTAAAGCTCTAAGAATACCTGGCTCTATGGGTTGCCCCAGATTATCCACAAAAAATATACGGTCAGCGTCTCCATCGGTAGCAATGCCTAAATCAGCTTGTTGCCCCAAGACCATCTGACAAAGCGGTTCTAGATTTTCAGGTTTTAACGGATCAGATTCATGATTAGGAAAAGAGCCATCTAACGGCCAATTCATCCGAATTAAAGAAATATTTGGATAGAGGGCTAACAATTTTTCTATATAAGGACCACCCATGCCATTAGCCGGGTCAGCCACTATCTTAAAAGGCTTAAGCGGCTGAAAGCCAGCTATGGTTGATTCATAAGCTATATGTTGTTCCAAAATATTATCTATCTTCAAAATAGTACCCGGTTGTTTAGCTGGAGTAAATTTCCTATTAAGCACTAAATCTTTTAATTCAGTAAGGCCGGTATTTTCACTCACTGGCCGGGCCCGGTCACGAACAATTTTAAAGCCATTATAATCTTTAGGATTATGCGAGGCAGTAATCATAAGGCCGCCATCAGCCCGTTCATTGGCAACCGCAAAGTAAAAACTAGGAGTAGCACATAAGCCAATGTCTATAATCTCTGCCCCGCCATCTAAAAGGCCACAGGATAAAGCTTGGTGTAATTCAGGAGAAGATAAGCGCATATCATGCCCAATGACTACAGATAAATTGTTAGTAGATAACTCCCGAGAACGCCAATTAGTATAGGCTAGGCCCAGGTCATAGGCCAAGGTTTCGTCAAAATCCTGGCCGTAAATACCACGAATATCGTAAGTTTTAAAAATACTGGGTTGAATTTGCATAATAAAATGAAACTAAAATAATTAATGCTTAATTTTTTGATTAGTATGAGATTTCAAAAACACTTGTTCCACTACTCCAACACCCCACCAAGTACTGAGCAACATTATCGCTCCACCAATAATTGGTAACCAGCTGATTGCCACTATAATAGTTGTCCCCAATAAAAATGACCATAAATGACTTTTAGCTCGGGGCATAATCTTTAACCCCAGCCAATAACCAGCAACTAATCGGCCAACATACAGTAGAAACAACCAAATAATTAACAGCATCAAAGATAATGGCAAGCCAATAACAGTAAAACCGACAATTAGAGCGGCTAAAGGTAAAAGGCATAAAGTAATAAAACCATAAAGACAAGCTAAAACAGGTTTAGTGGTCCCAGTTTTAATTAATTTATCTCCTAAATTGGGCCAGAGACTATAAAAAACCAGAGCAACAATCAACAGCATAAACAAATGCACCAATTTAGACCACCACCAGCCAATTCTAGCTGCCCGTTTTTCTTGAGCTGTGGCTACTTTATGGACGACCTCGCCATTGATATGAGCTTCGTCAGCTATTTGCGCTGGCCGTTCAGCCTGATAGGTTAAACCGGCACCAATCTCAGCTGCCGGGTCAATAACTAATTTAGATGCTCCTCCTGATAATTCCCTTAAGTCTATGGGGGACTCATAATGACCGGCTAATTTAGCTTGGCCATATAATCCATGTACCGCTTTCTTATAACTTCCCTGGCTTTCTAAAATAAAATTAGCTAACAGGGTCTCTCCCTTAATTTCACTATGTTCACCCAATAATAATTGGTAGCCAGACAACATAGCATTGCGGCCAATGGGACCATCTATCTGCACATTATTACCGAATAACCGCACACTGCCGCCAACTGGCGCTTTTATATTAATATGTTCCGCTAGACAAATAATATCACCGGCAACCGGCTGATTAACAAACACGTTATTACCTAGACAAATCAAATCATCTGGCAACGGCGCATCTATGGTAATCTGCTGACCCAAAGCATAAGTTACCCCATCTAATTTATCGGCTGGGCTAAAAATAACTTCATTGCCCGTTCGGCCAACAAAAGCCTGAGTGGCCAAAGGAGTCACTAATACTCCTAAAGATAATAGCCATATTAATAATTGCCTTGTTTTTACCATATAATTATGATTAAATAAAAAGATAAAGACTTTATTAAAATTATTATATCATTAGAATGATGAATATCAAAGAAAAAAATAGACAAGAGGAAAATATTATCCGCAGTTTAACGGCTGAACGGCCCCAAAACACTAAAGAATTAGCTCAATGGAAACGCCGGCTGTCCCAAGAAACTGGCCAGCCGATTATTAGCAACAATCAACTATTAGCTGCCTATTTTAACCTTATACCTCCGAATAAGGTTGATCCGGACATAGTCCAACTTCTTAAAAAACGAGCCATTCGCACCATGTCTGGCGTAGCTCCAGTGGCTATCTTAACTAAGCCCTATCCTTGTCCCGGCCACTGTCGTTATTGCCCTCAGCAAGCTGATGTACCCACTAGTTATTTAGCTAATGAGCCAGCGGTTATGAGAGCCCGCCATTGTCATTATGACCCCACAAAACAAATCCACTATCGTCTTCGAGCTCTCATCGCCAATGGGCATCAACCAACTAAAATAGAATTAATTATTATCGGTGGTACCTGGTCATATTTACCTAAAAAATATCAATATTGGTATGTGGCTAATTGCTACGCGGCGGCCAATACTTATGGAAAAACTATTAGACGCTACCGGCAAAATTTAAGTTTCAACCAATTAAAAAAAGCTTTGGCTAAGGAACAAACCATCAACGAATCAGCTGACTACCGCCTTGTAGGTTTAACCCTAGAAACTAGGCCTGATTGTTTAACCCCTAAAGAACTGGCACGTCTGCGGGAATTCGGCTGTACCCGGGTAGAAATTGGCGTCCAAATTATTGATGATCGCATCCTCCATCTTAATCAGCGAACTACCACAGTAAAAGACATTGTTCAGGCCACTAAACTGCTGCGTGATTGGGGATTTAAAATTACCTATCACCTTATGCCAGCCCTGCCAGGTTCTAGCCCAGATCATGATATTGCTATGTATAAAAAATTATTTACTGACCCGCGTTTTCAGCCCGATCAAATAAAATTTTATCCCACGGTAGTGGTTAAGGGCAGTAAATTATATGAAGATTGGCTAAAAGGACAATATAAACCATATAGTGATAATGAACTAATAAGAGTTATAAAGAGCTGTAAAATGGCTACTCCACCCTATGTGAGAATTGTAAGATTAATCCGTGATATTCCTAAAGAGTCTATTGAGGCCGGAAATAAAATTACTAATCTACGACAAATTATCCAACGTCAAGGAGTACAATGTCACTGTATCCGTTGTCGGGAGGTTAAGGATAAAGCTGTTGATTGGTCCAACCTGCAATTAGTAACCCGCCGCTATAGAGCTGGTGATGGCCAGGAATATTTTTTAAGCTGGGAAAGTCCTGATCAATCTATCCTTTTTGGCTTTTGTCGACTATATCTACCCAAACAGCCAGCTAATAATCCTGACCTAAATAACTGCGCCCTTATTAGGGAACTCCATATTTATGGAATATTACAGCCTCTGGGTAGCCAAGGGCAGGTCCAGCACCGGGGATTAGGACAAAAATTACTGGCTCAGGCAGAAAAAATTGCTCAAGAGCATCATTATTCTAAGGTGGCTATCATTTCCGGAGTTGGTGTCCGTAATTATTACCGTAAATTTGGCTATCGTCTTAGCCATACTTATTTAGTTAAAGCTGTGTTATAGTAATAAATATAAAAAAAATAATACAACAATATGTTTAACCCAGAACAATTTTGGCAAACTCTGCCTGAGCGATCAGAAAAAAGAAAAACCCTAAATAATGAAAACTACCGCCAGGGAGTATTAAAGAAAGCACGAGAGGCTATAAACATTGACCGCATTAACCCTTACAATTTTGTTGACTTATACGGACAAGAGGCAGTTGCCGCTGACATTAAATGGACCAAAGAAAGACAAGCCTATTTTCAAACCCATAATTCAGAAAGTGAAATTTGGCACAAGGAAGTAGCCGATATTCTAGAGGCTATTTTGCACGAACAAATTGAACAAAACAATTACTTTGGCGACCGTGTTTGGACTATTAAAACTTGCGACTATGATGACTACTACAATCATATTGATTCTCTTTTAGAAATACGTCATCCGGAACGTCGTTTTGCTAATTATTCCGGCTTAGCCCTAGACGTAACCTCGGCTAGTAGGTTAGAGGCGCTAGAAAAAAAGATAAGACGGATATTTAAGTGTATAAAAAGTGGACAATTAGCTAAAATAAAATATTTTCAGTCAGATTTTCTTAATATCCGTGGTGAAAAAAGCAATATTCCTCTTTTTGTCGTTGGTTGTGATATCCACCACACTGAAGAATTAGCCAAACTTTGGGATGATGGCTGCGAGCGCATTTTAGCTCAACACCCCATTCAAGTAGCTTTACTAGATCAAATTACACGCCAAGCTCAAATCTATTATGATTATGCCCGGCACAATAATCAAATAGAGGTGGCTAATCAATACCAAGAAATTTTGAGGGAATTTAAGGCCATTATTCGTGAACGCCAACCAATTATTACTGATATTAAAAAACGGCCAGAAAATCAAGAATTCTTTCAGAGCGATGTCATGCTCAATAATTTAGAAAATATCCTGGATAAATATGACAAATACTATCAAAGACCAAACAGTTCTCCGTCTCATAGCCGAAGAAAGTAAACGGCAGATCGATGAGCTGGAATTAATTGCTTCAGAAAATTATGCCTCCCCGGCAGTGCTAGCCGCTCTAGCTACGCCTTTAGCAAATAAATACAGCGAAGGCTATCCGGGGAAACGTTATTATGGCGGTAATCATATTATTGATGAAGTAGAAAATCTGGCTATTGAGCGAGCTAAACAATTATTTAAGGCTGAGCATGTTAATGTCCAGCCGCTATCCGGCTCGCCAGCCAATTTAGCTGTATATCTAGCCTTGTTACAACCAGGTGATACTGTCCTGAGTCTTCGCCTAGATCATGGCGGTCATCTATCTCATGGCCACCCCATGAATATCTCGGGACGCCTATTTAATTTTGTACACTATGAAGTTGACCCCCAAACCGGCTACCTAGATATGGACCAAATTAGAAAACAAGCTAAAGAAACAAAACCTAAACTAATTGTAGCTGGTTTTAGCGCCTATAGCCGAGAAATTGATTGGGTTGGTTTTCATAATATTGCCTTAGAAGTTGGCGCCTACACTTTAGCTGATATTTCTCATACAGCCGGCCTCATTGCTGGTGAGCAGCTAATAAACCCTGTCCCCTTTTTTGATGTGGTTACTACCACAACTCATAAAACTTTACGCGGACCGCGAGGGGCAATAATTATGTGTCAGACTAAATTGGCTAAAAAAATCGACCAGGCCGTCTTCCCTGGCTTACAAGGCGGACCCCACGATAATGTCACCGCCGCTAAAGCCATTGCCCTAGGAGAAGCTCTAGAACCAAGCTTTAAAGAATACGCTCATCAAGTTATTGCTAATGCCCAATTTCTAGCTAAAAAATTACAAGCAGCAGGATATTCCATAGTGTCGGGCGGCACCGACAATCACCTTATGATTATTGATTTAAGACCCCAGAATATTACCGGCCGGGAAGCAGAATTAGCCCTAGAAAAAGCTGGTCTATCAACATCACGCTCTACTATTCCAGGCGACCCCCGACCGCCATTTAATCCTTCCGGCCTCCGCCTGGGCACTGCCGCAGTAACCACTAGGGGCTTTAAGGAAAAAGAAATAGAACATATAGCTATCTGGTTTGATCAGGCCCTAAAGAGTCGAGATAATAACCAAACATTAGCTGCTATTAAACAACAAGTAGCGGATTTAGGCCGTCGTTTACCCCCGCCACAATATTATTGAACCTATTATGACTCAACATCTTATTAATGGCCACGAGCTAGCTGAAGAGGTTAAAGATTCTATTGCTGATTTTGTCTATAGCCTCCAAGGGCCACGTCCCAATTTGGCCATTGTTTTAGTTGGCAATCGCCCTGATTCCGAACTTTATGTCCAACTTAAACAGCAGGAAGCAAAAAAGGTGGGGATTGATACTCACCTATACCGTTGTCCTGAAAACATCACCGAGTTAGAATGTAAAACTCTAATTAATTTCTTAAACGACGATCCCTTAATTGACGGCATCTTAGTTCAATTACCATTACCCGACCATCTTAATAGTGATGCTATTGTTAATACTATTAAGCCGGATAAAGATATTGACGGCTTTACAGTTATAAATTTACAGAAACTACTAAATGACGACCCCTCAGCCATTATACCCCCAGTCTTTGGCGTAGTATTAAAAATTATTATTGAAAAACAAGTGGATTTAACCAATAAACACACGGTCATCTTGGGTAATTCACCCATTTTTAGTGATAATTTAGCCCGGCTGCTTCAAAAGCAAGGAGCAACAATAAATATTTTTCATCGAGTTAATCAAGCGGCCAATCAAGCCATAGAAAAAGCTGATCTCCTAATTTCTGCCTTAGGACAACCGCTTATAGTAAAGCCCAAACAATTACCAGAAAATTATCTTATTATTGACATTGGTATTACAAAAAAGAAACATAAAGTCTACGGAGATGTGGACTTAAAAGCCATAAATCCTGCCATCAATGGCTGGGCTACTCCGGTTCCGGGTGGTGTAGGACCGCTTACTATTGCTATGGCCTTATATAATACTTTGTTACTTTACCAACAACACCATGTCCAACCACGAGAAACTAAATAATGTTTTAAAAAATTATTTTCATTTTACTAAACTACGTCCTGGCCAAGAGCTAGCTATTATTAGCGCTCTTCAAGGACAAGACACAATAGTCATTATGCCCACGGGCGGTGGCAAATCATTATGTTTCCAATCGCCTGCCCTTATTCTCCCGGGTATAACAATGGTCATTTCGCCACTTATTGCTCTGATGAAAGACCAAGTTGATCATCTTAACGCTCTGGGTATACCAGCTACTTTTATTAATAGTTCCCTTACCGCCGATGAAGCCAGTGAGCGTCTACAAGGGGCACTAAATAAAAAATATCGCCTTATTTATATCGCTCCAGAGCGTTTTTATAATCAATCTTTTTTTAAGGCCGCGCAACAACTGCCAATTAGCTTAATAGCTGTCGATGAGGCCCATTGTATTAGTCAATGGGGACATGATTTTAGACCTAGCTATTTACAACTTAAAAAATTCATTGCCGCTCTAGGGCGACCCCCGATTATGGCTCTAACAGCTACCGCTACGCCAGAAGTCCGCGAAGACATTATTAAACAATTAGACCTACATCAACCCCAGGAAATTATTACTGGTTTTGCTCGGCCTAATTTAAACTTTGAGGTAATAAGCACTGCCGATAGTCAAAAAAGAGAAATTGTCCTTGAAACTATTCAACAATATCCTAATGCTAGCGGCATTGTTTATGTCAGTACCCGCCAACGAGCTGATGAACTAGTACGTTATCTACAAAGTTATCATATAGCGGCGATAGAATATCATGCTGGACTTAGTAGCGGTGAACGTCAGGCACTACAAAATACCTTTATGAATGGAAGGGCTAAGGTAATTGTCGCCACTAATGCTTTTGGACTAGGTATTGACAAACCAGACTTACGTTTTGTCATCCACTATGATATGCCAGGCACTATTGAAGCTTATTATCAAGAAGCGGGCCGAGCTGGCCGCGATGGAAAACCCAGTCTTTGTCTCTTGCTTCACAGCCCCCGGGACCGTTATCTCCAAGAATTCTTTATTGCCGGAGACAATCCTCCTGTTGATTTAATTTTAAATATTTATGAATTTTTAAATACTTACCCTAATGATCATATTTTAATTACTTATAGCACTATTAAAAACGCCCTGGGACTGGATACTCCAGATCTAGCGGTTGGCACAGCTTTAAAAATCTTGGAGCGAGAAGGCTATTTAGCTAAAACTTATGAAAAAACTAGCCAAGCCATGATTCAGTTGGCCTCCAAAGATATTAAATTAGTTGATGGGCAAAAAGCCTTGGGCACTAAAGCTAAAAAATCTCTAGAAATCTGGGAGAAATTATATGACCGCTACAACGGCAAATTAAGAGCCGGCCTTTACATCAATTTAGATACTCTAGCTAGCAGTTTGGGCTATAAAAAGGATTCTCTAGCCAGACTATTAAAAAAACTAAACGACCAAAAAATAATAATTTATGAACCGCCATTTAAGGGAACAGAAATTACCTTATTAAAACGTTGTCCGCGCGAAGCAGTCAATTTAGACCATGAAGCCCTAAAGACTAAATTGGCCCTTGCTCAACATAAACTAGACCAGATGGAAAATTACGTCTATCATCGTGGCTGTAGACAGCAATATATTTTAAACTATTTTGGTGAACATCTCTCTGCTGGCTGCGGACAATGCGATTGGTGCAAAGGAAGCCTGAATACTTATCTGCCTAATTATCAACACAAAATATCACAACATGCACCGCACCATAAAAGCTCGTTTAATATCCAGCTAAGTACTAAATTAACGCAGCTGACCACCCTGGAACTATACCAAAAGGGCCTTAATCTTCAAGAAATAGCCCGAGAACGCCAACTGCAATCTGAAACTATTATTGAGCACTTCTGCTACTTGTTGGAAAAGGGGCTAATAACAAATATAGATCAATTAATTGATGAAAATATTGTAACTATGATCCAAGATTTATTAGCCCAAAAACCTCTGCTGACAACTAATGCCTTAAAGATTATTAAGGAACAATTACCAAGCTATGTTGATTGGGCTGACATTAAATTAACATTGGCTTACTTGCAAAATAATAAATCCCATGAACCAAAAGCGAGCTGATTATTTTCGACAAATAGTAAAAGAGAATTATCAAGAGATAGCTCCCGAATTTGCCGCTACTCGTAGCCGGCCACTATGGCCCAAATTACAAGAAATTATTGGGTCTATGACTCTCCAGGGAGATCTTCTAGATGTTGGCTGTGGTAATGGGCGGCTATTAGATCTAATAGCTAACCAACCAATTAATGCTTATACTGGCCTAGATATTTCAAACCACCTTTTAAAGCTAGCGGCGCAAAAATATAACAATAGCTATAATATAAAAATAAATTGGATAGAAGGCGACCTCCTAGAAGAACCGCTCCAGCACCAGTTTGATAATGTTTGCTGTATCGCAACGCTCCATCATATTCCTAGCGCAAAGTATAGACAACTAGCAGTCAATCGTTTAGCTGGCTGGCTTAAACCAGGAGGTTATCTAATTATCAGCATCTGGGATTTATGGCATCAACCGCAATATTGGCTGAAACTAATAAAAAGCTATGGCCAATCTTGTTTAAGACAATGCGAGCCTGGTGATATTTTTTTAAATTGGGGCCAACAAGACGGACCCGGCCGCAGGCGCTATTATCATGCTCTAACTAAAAAAGAACTTGTAACCGCCGTTGCTAAAAGCGGCCTCAGAATAATTCACTACGATAATGATGGCTTAAATCATTATATTGTAGCCCAAAAATTACCAATCAACGGAGATCTGAGTGTCTAAAGACCAATCTGAAGTACCCTCCACTTTATTGCCTTGACTTTGCAGGGGCATTTCTCTTGAATAGGCTCGCTTCAATGGTTGAGGAAAATTTAAATTCACTGTCAGAGAAGTCCGCTGCCGACCGGGTTGTTTCTGAAGCAGTAAATTATAATGACCAGAAGCAATTTGTTGAGCGATACTCGCTGGCAGTTTGTATACCAATTTTATGACCTTAGTTTCTTGAGGTTCAACCACAATAAACCCGCCGATCACTGATTTTCCTAAATCTTCACTAACAGTAGCCACTTCTTGAAACCCACTTTGACTTACTAATTGACTGCCCAGCGGTACATAAATTCTGGTATAGCTTTGATAGCGAGTAGTACGCCAATCGAAACCGCCATTATGCTTATAAGTTAAAGTTAATTCTGCAAACCAATCGCTACCACTATTATATAACTTATAATTAATCTGTTTGTCTACGACAGCATCGGTTTTGTAGGCCGCTAGATTAGCATCAATAATCCACACATAGTCGCCACTAAAGCTGCGGGCTTGACCAGCCCAATTAGCTTTAATAAGCCATTGCTCAATCACTGGATCATAGCTAAAAAGCAAAATATTTTTTTGCTGTAAATTATTAGTAATAATTTTAGCTACTGCTGGTAAACGACTGCTGGGCAAGGCCATTAATTGTTCTTTAAGCTCGCCTATAACGTCGTTGATCACTTCTTTGCGATTCCAGGAACTAACACCATATTCATCATAAGACATTTCCACACGATATTGCAGTAAATCAACAAAATTTTGTTGGTTATACGTCTGTCCTTCTACGGTAATCGGTCCGATAAGCCCCAATAAATCCTCTACTAATGGCGGGGTGATGGCAATAACACCATCAATGTGGGGAGTAGAGCTAGTTTTGTTGATAATTTTAGTTTGTTCCTGATAAAAATAACCAATTTGGCGAGCGGCTGTGGGAAAGTCCGGCGACCAATTAGCATCACGCAAAAACCACTGCTTCACTCCTAAATATTTATTTAACTCCTTGGGCGGGGCGGGCTTAAAATAATCTTGAGCTGGCATATCTAAATGATAACTGTCATGGACCTCTAAATTGGTAATGCGACCATTTTCTAATTCTAATAAGCCATAATTGCCAATAAAACCACCAGTGGGCCGTAATTCGTCATTATTTTGTAAAATTAATAAAAATCGTCCAGCGCTTAATTGCTTAGCTAAATAGGGGGCTAACTGCAACCAAGGCAAATAATCTGCTAGAAGTTTTTTGCCATCTTCCAGTGCTTCCAGCGCCTTTTTTACTGGCGCATTAAAATTACTAAGGCCATAAGTAAAATTTACTGCCGATAAACTACTCTCTATTTCATGAAGGCTGGCTAATGAATCTAAAATTAAAGCTGGCGTCTGCTGAACCTGATTTAGGGCTAATGATAAACTACTGGTTGATAACTGGTTTAATGATAATTGGGAAAGGTCTGGAGATAAATCATCTGGCCATTCCTGAACTTGCCCTAAAATTTTTAAAGTGGTGCTACAGGCTATATCGGCGGCTTTAGAGAGATTATAAACACTAGTAGCTTGCTGTCTATACCATGGTATTTGAGACCACAGAGGATGATGTACTAAATTAAGACTCAAATTATGGGCCTGAGCAAAAGACTCTTGGGCTTGACCAAGGGCTTCTTGAGCTTGTGACCATGCACCCTGCTTTACTGCCTGCCACCCCGTACTAAGTTGGGTCTTGCCTTGTATCCCGGCTCTATAAACCTTCAAGGCTGTATAGCCTAACCGCGACAAATCAATAACAAAAATTGCCAAAATAATAATAGCTAAAAACCAAATAAAGCGACGTTTGGACATAAAAAATAAAAACTATATCACAACATTATTATAGTAAAAATCATCAAAATAAAAAACAAGGTTTAATTAACCTTGTTTTTATAACATTAACATTATTCTTCCTTTTTAGCCTCATCGTTCTCTGATTGCGGAGGCGCTGACGGGTTTACTTCAGATATAATAGGATTGGCCTGGTCACTCTCTTGCTTCTTGTCTTTATTTTGATCTAACGCTGGCTGCTGTCCTCTAATTTTTATAATATTACCAGTAATAATTTTATGGCCAACTAATAAATTATTAACTGTGATGGTCATTTGAGCCCCCTGGCTTAACCAATAATTGATTCTTTCAGCTTTAACTTGTAGATCCTTGGTTCTAGGATTATAGTTTCCTAAATTTTCTAAAATACGACCATAGGGATCACGCCCAACTTCAGAAATAATTAGCCTATAGGTGGGAGATTTCTTTTTACCGATACGAGCAAGTTTAATTTTGAGCATAAACAACGCCTAATTTTTAGAATAAATAAATGAGCCCTGACGGTAGGCTGATTATACCTTAATAAAATTGGTTTTGTCAAGAAAAATCTGAGCGGGTAACGGGAATCGAACCCGTATCTTCAGCTTGGAAGGCTGACATAAAAGCCATTATACTATACCCGCAGATGGCCGAATTCGGTAGTCTTCATTCTAAATATTAATTATTCCTCCGCTAAAGCAAAATAGCGAATCTCCCGCAAAATACACCATATCTTGATTGGTCGGGATGCCGAGATTTGAACTCGGGATCTCCTGCTCCCAAAGCAGGCGCCTTAAACCATCTGGGCCACACCCCGATAAAAAGTGCCCCGGGTCAGAATCGAACTGACGACACAAGGATTTTCAGTCCTATGCTCTACCACTGAGCTACCGAGGCAATAGCACCAGCTAATTTTGTTGCGGGGGTCGGATTCGAACCGACGACCTTCAGGTTATGGGCCTGACGAGCTGCCAACTGCTCTACCCCGCGATAATGAGTGGGCAATGGAGGAGTTGAACCTCCGACCTCAACATTATCAGTGTTGCGCTCTAACCAACTGAGCTAATTGCCCTCACTTATTTAGTTTAACAAAAAAAGATTGATCAAGCAATTATAGAACCAATCTTTTTCTTAAGAAAAAGCAAGCCCCATAAACTTGCTAAATTTTGGCGCTAACAGGCGTTAATTCCACTTCCAGAAATTATTAATCACTTAATAATTTCTTCTACTATGTACTAGTAGCCGACCAATTTATTAGCTTATTCAGCTAATAATTTACTCCCTAGAAAGGAGATAATCCATCCACAGCTTCCGCTACGGATGCCTTGTTACGACTTCGTCCCTATCATCGATCCCACCTTCCAACGCGGGTGCGCTGTTCGGGTGTTACCGACTCTCTTGACGTGACGGGCGGTGAGTACAAGACCCGAGAACGTATTCAACGCGCCGTGGCTGATACGCGTTTACTAGCGATTCCGGCTTCATGAGGTCGAGTTGCAGACCTCAATCCGAACTGAGAGTAATTTTGGGGGATTTGCTCCACCTTACGGTTTGGCGTCCCTTTGTATTACCCATTGTAGCACGTGTGTCGCCCAAGGTGTAAGAACCATGCTGATTTGACGTCATCCCCACCTTCCTCCTGCTTAACGCAGGCAGTTTTCTATGACACATGAAACATAGAATAAGGGTTGCGCTCGTTTTCCGACTTAACGGTACATCTCACGACACGAGCTGACGACAACCATGCAGCATCTGTCTAGCACCCTCGAAGGCTCTCCTGTTTCCAGGAGTCTGCAGCTAGATGTCAAACCTTGGTGAGGTTCCTCGCTTATCGTCGAATTAAACCACATGCTCCACCGCTTGTGCGGGTCCCCGTCTATTCCTTTGAGTTTTAGCCTTGCGGCCGTACTCCCCAGGCGGGATGCTTAAGGCGTTAGCTTGATTACAGCCACACTGGCAGGGTCGATACTGCCAATGTTCAGCATCCATCGTTTACAGCGTGGACTACTGGGGTATCTAATCCCATTCGCTCCCCACGCTTTCGTGTCTCAGCGTCAGTGTCGTCCTAGCAAGCTGCCTTCGCTTTCGGTGTTCTTGCTGATATTAACGGATTTAACCCCTACACCAGCAATTCCGCTTGCCTCTTCCGAACTCTAGTTTATTCATATCTCCCGCAGCCTCAAGGTTGAGCCTTAAGATTTAACAGGAGATGGTATAAACAGCCTACACACCCTTTACGCCCAATAAATCCGGATAACGCTCGGGGCCCTCGTATTACCGCTGCTGCTGGCACGAGGTTAGCAGCCCCTTATTCAACCGGTACCGTCAGTACTTCGTCCCGGTTAAAAGTATTTTACACCCCGAAGGGCTTCATCATACACGCGGCGTCGCTCCTTCAGCCTTTCGGCCATTGAGGAATATTCTTGACTGCAGCCTCCCGTAGGAGTCTGGGCAGTGTCTCAGTCCCAGTGAGACGGGTCATGCTCTCACACCCGCTATCCGTCGTTGCCTTGGTGGGCCATTACCTCACCAACTAGCTGATAGACCATAGGCTTCTCCCAAAGCGCCGGAGCTTTGATGCATTATCAGGCGACAATGCATAATATCGAGTATTATTCCAGATTTCTCTGGATTATTCTCGTCTTTGGGGTAAATTACCAATGTGTTACTCTCCCGTTTGCCATGGTCTGGAAACCAGACCATTCGACTTGCATGCCTTAGACACGCCGCCAGCGTTCATCCTGAGCCAGGATCAAACTCTCAATAAGAATATTGAGAGAATAATAGCTCTTTAAAAAGAAAAAATAGAAGGGAATTAGCGCCTGTTAGCGCTAAAATTGTTATATTTTTTAAAGTCCACTAAAAAACTTATCTAGTCTACTAAATAAGTATCTATATAATAAACAATTATATTAACTGTGTCAAGAGGCTAAAAACTGGAACAATAAAAAAACCGACTCTGAGAAATCAATGTCTTTGTGCTTGATATCTGAGAGCCGGTTAAGCTAACTATTTAAAGGGTTAGCAATTAAATTAATAGGCTCGCTCTAAAGAAGTTCCGGTATAAAAATATTTAAGTACATCCTGCCAATTTCGACCTTCATCGGCTACCATTAATAAAGCACCCTGAGCACTCATACCAACGCCATGGCCAAATAAAGTCTTGCCTTTCTCTTCGGGCACTGGCACCGAGACTAACCATGGCTTTTCTCCGCCGCCCCAAACTTCATTCCAACTACGGGTACGGCCATCACTGCGGGAAAAATATGGTGTAATAGCCAATTCATGATTGTAAGTCACAATCATACCTCTGGTTTCTTGAACAGCTTGGGCTAACCTAGGCATGCGGATTTCTGAATTATAACCACGATAAACTTGATCATAGGTGGCATCAACATGAAAGTGTTCATTAGCATGTTTAGTAGAGGCCTCAGTTAAACCAAAATCTAATCCACGATAATAATGATATAGCGCATACGTACGGGCAGCAGTGACTAAAACTTTTTGAAATTCTAAAGGAGAAGCATCGCTAGTTTCGGCTAAACCCTTTAAATAACTATCAATAGGTAACTCGTTAATCCACCATATTTTATCTGTTTCTACAGCATAACGATATTCCATAACCCGACGGAATTTATTATCATTCAAATTAGCATTCCAATTAGGGTTATTACGATAATCTGGTAATTGAAAAACACCATCATTGTTAGCTTGACTAACAAAACGTAAATAATTAAGAGTCTGATAAACATTATCATTGACTATAACGCCATACTGCTTGGTGCTTCGAATATAATAAACTAGCACTACAGTATTAGCCGGTACTGAACCAACTAATAAATTATTAGCAGCATAGATATCAAAGGGCTGATCGCTAGTAATCCTCTGGAGCTGATCACTAGAGAATAAACCAACTCTAATTAACGGCTCTTCAGCTAATTTCCGAGAGTATTCTACTATCCCTGGATCAGTCTGGGCCTCGCTATTATTAGTTTGACATTGTGGCTGATTAGCTCTTTCTGAGGCAGACAAAGCAATACAAAAAGCCTGATCGCTAGTAGAACTAGATTTTATAGCCGCCAATCGAGCTCGCTCGGTAGCTATAGCAGCATCAGATGGTTTAGTTAAAGAAATGCCTGGCACATACTGTCCTTTTATAACCTGTACTTTCTCACCTAGTTTATTATACCCTGTTATATATTCTACCGCCTTGGTTGAGGTTGTTGCATTGGCGGTTGTTTTGGTCGGTTTTATAGTATTAATTGTGCTATTGTTGGAGCTTTGAATAAAAGTGGGCTTACTTTGATTAGCATCAATAAAAACCCGTGCTAAACTCCCTTTTATGGGTTGCTGATTATACACTAATTGAAAATTCTCCTGAATAACACCAACAATACTGGCCTCTGGTCCAGCAATTTTAAAACTCACGCTTATTTTTTCTTTGGGTTTAATTTCTTTAGTTAAAGTAGTCACCTTAAAAAAAGACTGCCAACTTTTATGTTCAACTTTAGAAAAAGTCTTTAAAAAGGGGCCGGTTTCTAGACTAACCTGGCCAGCCGGCCAACTAATTTGGCTATTATTTATAAAAGTAAGATTAATAGTGGCTTCTTGCCCGGCATTCATAATTAGGTTGGTAGTATAGGGCTCAACAGTAGCGCTTAAATCAGCGGCTAGGGCGGTTGGCAGTAATAATTGCCCCACCAAATCTTTAGCGTCAGCCTTAAAACGCCAGCTATTTAAAATTTGGGCTGAAAAAAGAACAGCCAAGACAGCCACGGCTATACTAAAAACTACACTTAAAAAGTGTTCCTGTTTTTTGGCTACCACCCTTCTACGTTGTGTTAATTGGTAATAATTAAGATAAGCGGCGTATAATTTGGTTGGGTCATCCATATATTTTTTATTTCTTTTTTATAAATTGGAAATAGCTATACTAGATCTAAGTATAGCAAAAAAATCAAGAAAAGTCAAGATAAATGTAGACTTATCTTACTAAAGAGTTGCCAATCGGACAGATGTTTGTTAAACTATTATTAAACAATATTAAATATCCAAGGACTTTTTAAGAGCAAAAAATAAGTAGATTTTATAACAGCAAATTAACAAGGTCCTTCTCTAAAATTATTATTAAGTAATATAATGAATAATATTTAGACAAATTTTATTAATATTATATAGATTAGTCTACATTATTATAGACTAATCTTCTAAGATAACTTAATTTTTGAACAAAAAATATTATGGAAATCAACTCTCAAGAAAATAATGGGCAACTAGAGATTATCGTCCAATTATCTAATGAGGAATTCAAACCCTATATATTAGAGGGCGCTCGGCGCATTGCCAGTGAAGTCAAATTACCAGGTTTTAGGCCAGGCAAGGCCCCCTATGCCGTGGTTAAAGCTAAAGTTGGCGAAATGACTATACTAGAAGAAGCAGCTCGTGTGGCTATTAATCACACTATTGATGAAGCCATGAAACGCGGGACTGCTGGCCAGGCGACCATAGGACAACCCAATGTAGATATTACTAAGATAGCTCCGGACAATCCTCTAGAATATAAAATTAAAGTTAATTTACTGCCCAAAGTAATAATTAAAGACTATAAAAATCTGGCTATTAGACAGCCAGAAATCAAAATACCAGAGGAACAAGTAAATAAAACATTGGAACAACTACGTGAATCTGGCGCTCAAAAAATAGCTAGTCTAGAACCAGCTAAAATGGGTGACCTGGTAGTCGCTAATATCCAAATCTCAGTAGATAAAGTACCAATAGAAGGCGGACAGGGTCAAGGCGTTAATATAGTTTTAGGCAAAGATTATTTAGTGCCCGGACTTGACCAAAAATTACTAGGCGCTACGGTTGGGCAAGAATTACAATTCCAAATCCCCTATCCAAAAGACCATTACCAAAAAGCCCTAGCAGGTAAGCTAGCTGATTTTAAAATAAAAATTAATGAAATCTGGCACCGACAATTGCCAGAATTAGATGATCAACTAGCTAAAAACTTTGGCTTTGAGAAATTGGCGGACTTAAAAGAAAATATCAAAGCTAGTCTAATGGCAGAAAAACAGCAACAAATTGATAATGAAATGGAGATAAAAATATTTGAAGAATTAATAAATCGAGCCTCAATTGACAAAATTTCTGAATCATTAATTAATAAAGAAGCCGAGGCAATGTTAGATGAGCTACAATATAATTTAGAGCAAAATGGTGGTAATTTAAATGACTACCTCACTAGCATTAAAAAAACTAAAGAACAATTTCTTTTAGAGATACTACCACAAGCAGTTAAACGAGTTAAAACCGCTCTCATTGTTAAAGAAATTACCAAGCTAGAAGGAATTAACGCCACCAATGGAGAAGTTGATAAGGAATTAAATAATCTAAAAGAACGCTATAAAGATAACCAGGAAATCATGAACCGCCTTAATGCACCTAACTACAGAGAATATTTAGCTAATGTTATTGTTAGTAATAAGACCGTCCGTTTTCTCAAAGACCACAATATCATTACTAAAGAGAAAGAAAAAACGACAGCTAAATCTAAAACAACCAAAAAGGAGGAGAGTCAGCCAGTCAAAAAACAAAAAAAGACGACTCATCATAATAAATAATTTTGCCTCAATGTCTACCCTAGCAATCAACAAACGAGCTAATTATGACTATGAAATCCTGGAAAATTATGAAGCGGGCCTGGTTTTGACTGGCCAGGAAGTAAAAGCAGTCCGAGCTGGACAAATAAGTCTAAAGGGTAGCTATGTGGTCTTTCATGGCGGTGACCATCCTCAGGCTTTTTTAATTAATGCTCATATTGGGCATTATAAGCCAGCCGGTCCCTTGGCTGACTATAATCCCACCCGTAGTCGGCGGCTATTATTAAAGAAAAAAGAATTAAATCACCTCTTTGGACGAACTACTAACGAGGGCTTGACAGTAATACCGCTCAAACTATATACTAAGGGCAGTTTATTGAAATTAGAGATTGCCCTGGGACGGGGTAAAAAGAAATACGATAAACGTCAGGCAATCCGAAAACGTGAGTGGGATAAAAAACGCCGAACTTTAACAAAACAAACTTATTAATTAGGGGATGACGGGCTTCGCTCATAAGATGCGGTAATCAATCGAGCGGATAGGCGAGGATTACGCCTAAAAATCAAAACCAATAGATGCCAAAAACATCCTAGCTAAAGCAAAATCTCAATTTGCTTTTGCTCCTGTCGCTGCTTAATAAAAACGGCGACCATCGATAATGATAATGCCTAATAATCAACTATCGGTGTCATTTTGTTAGGCTGTGACCTGGGATCAATCCGCCTGCTTGAAACCAGGCCGAGACTATAATCAGGCCCCTTAAAAAATTTTTGTCCAATTTATATTTTTTAAGGTGTAGAAAATTGGACTATTATTCGTAAAACGATTGATTGCCTCTTATGATACAGGGGTTCAACTCCCCTCATCTCCACATAATTAAAAGGCCGCGATGGCGGAACTGGTAGACGCATCGGACTTAAAATCCGACGATATTAAAACATCATGAGGGTTCGAGTCCCTCTCGCGGCACGCTGGCTTATTTAAGCGGGTATCGTATAATGGCTATTACATTACCTTGCCAAGGTAGAGATACGGGTTCAATTCCCGTTACCCGCTCACAGCTAATTCTGATAAACATCTAATAACTTACATGAGACGAACTTTTCGCAAACCCAAGCCGAAGGAGGAAAAAAAATTCCGAGCTAATGAACAGATTATTGCCCGGGAGGTTTTTGTAATTGATGAAAATGGTAATTCTTTGGGCGTAATGGCCACCGAGACTGCTATTAAATTGGCCCAAGATGCCGAACTAGATTTAGTAGAAGTCAACCCTAACAATAATCCACCAGTAACAAAAATCATTAATTATGGCCAATTCCGCTACCGTATTGAGAAGAAAATGCAACAACAGAAATCCCGACAGAAAAAAATAGACATTAAAGAAATAAGATTATCTATTAGAATTGGCGAACATGATTTAAAAATGCGGGTAGACCAAGGCTATAAATTTCTATCCAAAGGAGATAAATTAAAAATATCCGTTGTTTTAAGGGGTAGGGAAAGACAACATCCCGAAAAAGCCGAAGAAACAATTAATCACTATTTGAAGCAGCTAGAGGCGCTAATGGACCAAACTTTATCTATTGAAGAACCCTTGACAAAACTCAATGACCGTCTTAGTATAGTAGTGGTAAATAAAAAATAACCGATTATTTCTTGTGAAATTAGGTGTAAAAACCTTTTTTTATTATTCTAAAATATGCCGAAATTAAAGACTTATCAGCCAGTTGCTAAGCGGATGAAACTTACTAAAACTGGTAAAATTAGACGACGTAAGGCAGGACAAGATCATTTTAATGCCCGCGAAGATGGCCAGACGGGTCGAATGAAACGTCGCGACTTTAATGTGGCCAAAGTTGACAGCAAAAATATCAAAAAATTTTTGCCCTACTGTTAAAACTAAACTAATATGACCAGAGTAAAAAGAGGTATCATCCACACTAAAAAACGCCACAATATTTTATCAAAAACTAAAGGATTTAAGTGGGGCCGTAAAAATTTAATTCGCCTAGCTTCAACAGCTACCACTAAAGCGGGAGCTCATTCTTATACTGACCGCCGCAAGAAAAAAAGGAATGCCCGCGCCTTATGGCAAATTCGAATTAGTGCTTTTGCTAAAGATCATAATTTATCCTATTCTAAGATGATGAATCTTCTAAAAAAAGCTAATGTTAAATTAGATCGTAAAAGCTTGGCTGACTTGGCAGCTAATCATCCTGATATTCTCTCTAAGATATTAGAACAAATTCAATAAATCCATGAAATGGTTTAATATTATACAAATTATTGCTGCCCTCCTCTTAATAGGCGCTATATTGCTACAAAATCGTGGCGCTGATATGTCAGGCTTATTTGGTGGTGGCGGTGATATTTATCGGACAAAAAGGGGAATTGAAAAAACTTTATTTATAGCTACTATCGTTTTGGCTATAATATTTTTTGCCTTATCACTAACTAGTCTAATTATTAATAAATATTAAAACATATGAAGCAAAATAAAATCAATAAAATTGACTTAATTAATAAAATTTCTGAAACAGTAAATATTAGCAAAAAACAAATTGAAAAAGTTCTAGATTCACTATTAGAAAATATCACCGACGGATTAAAGGCTGGAAAAACTGTCAATTTAGTTGGTTTCGGTAGCTTTATGCCTAAAAAAAGACATGCTAGAAATGGCGTTAATCCTCAAAATCCTAAACAAAAAATTCATATCCCAGAAATTATAGTGGCTAAATTTAGAACTGGAAAAGCCTTAAAAGATGCCCTTAAAAACAAACGATAATACTTAACTTTAACAATAACATAGTGTATACTATTGTTGAAAAGCTCCCGTGGTGAAATGGATATCACGCTTGGCTTCGGACCAAGTATTTTGGGTTCGAATCCTGACGGGAGCGCCAGATGGCGAGGCTGGGTAGCTCAGTTGGCAGAGCATGGCACTCATAACGCCAAGGTCGTGGGTTCAATCCCCACCCCCGCCACTACAATAAATGCGCCCATAGCTCAGCTGGCAGAGCAGTTGCCTCTTAAGCAAACGGTCGCAGGTTCGAACCCTGCTGGGCGTACAAAAAACAACCTCCATTATTATAATGGGGGTATTATTATTTTTTTGTAACTTGCTATAATAAGTCTATGATTTCTGACAACCAATCCCTGCCTTGCTCTAGTGGTTTCTTACTAATAGATAAACCAAGTGGACCAACATCTCACGATATTATTGACTATTTGCGTCATCTTACTGGTATTCAAAAAATTGGCCACTCGGGTACATTAGATCCTCTTGCCTCAGGTCTTTTAATTGTGGCTATCGGACGAACAGCTACTAAACAAATTCATGTTGTGGCCCAACAAGACAAAACTTATAAAGCCACTATCCGTTTAGGTGGAATAAGTGATACTGATGACTCTTTAGGGAAAATCCAGTTATTGAAAAATTATCATCAACCAACCAGACAAGAAATAAAACAAGTCTTAGATTCTTTGAAGGGTGAACAAAATCAGATACCGCCGATGTATAGTGCTAAAAAAATACATGGACAAAAACTGTATGAATTAGCACGACAAGGACAAATTATCCAATGCCAGCCTAGTCTAATAACTATTTACAATATCAAGCTACTTAGCTATAGGTGGCCAGATATTAACCTAGAAATCCACTGTTCAACTGGTACCTATATTAGAGCTATCGCCCGTGATATAGGAAAGGCATTAAATTGTGGTGGCTATTTATATCAACTAAGACGTACTAAAATTAATGGCTATTCGGTCCACCAGGCAATAACTTTAGAGCAATTAACCTCTAATAATTGGACAAAATTTTTGTTGCAACCTTGATTAATAATTACTCAACAGTTACCGATTTAGCTAGATTCCTGGGTTTATCTACATCTAATCCTTTAGCATCGGCGATATAATAAGCTAAAAGTTGCAAGGGAATAACATTGATAACGGGTGAAAACCAAACATGAACTGGTGGAACGCTAATAAGATAATCCGCTAATTTCTTCACTACTTCATAATCTTGATCCACGATAGCAATAACCTGTCCACCACGCGCTTTAATTTCTTGAATATTACTAAGAATTTTATCACTTAAATCGTTTTTGGTGGCCAGGACAACTACTGGCATATTATCATCAATTAAAGCAATGGGTCCGTGTTTAATTTCAGCAGCCGGGTAGCCCTCAGCATGAATATAGGATATTTCTTTTAACTTTAAAGCACCTTCTAGGGCTACAGGAAAATTAAGACCCCGACCTAGATATAAAAAATGCTCAAAATTCATAAACCGCCGAGCTAGCTCAATTACCTGACCATTGGCCTTTAAGGTCTTCTCTACCACAGCTGGCAAATGTCGTAATTCGCTTAAAATTGACTCATCTATTTTATAACCCATCTCTTGTCGCCAATAAAAAGCTAAAAGCAATAAAGCAGTAATCTGGGCTGTAAAAGCTTTAGTACTGGCCACCCCAATTTCCGGGCCAGCATGTAAATAAATACCCGAATCCACTTCTCTCGCCACTGTTGACCCGACTACATTAACAATCCCCAAAGATTGAGCCCCGTGATTTTTAGCTTCTCGTAAAGCCGCTAAAGTATCAGCAGTTTCACCTGACTGAGAAATAGCAATAAATAAATCATGATTATTTACTAAGGGGTGACGATAGCGAAACTCAGAAGCATAATCCACTTCTACTGGCAACCCCACAATTTCTTCTAATAAATATTTACCAATTAGAGCTGAATGCCAACTAGTACCACAAGCCGCAATAATAATACGCTCTATGGCCTCACGATGCCAATTTAATGAAAGTTTAATTTGGTTATTAGTGATTCTACCGGCCAGTACATTAACAAGACTCTGCGGCTGTTCAAAAATCTCTTTTAGCATAAAATGCTTATAGCCCTTCTTTTCGATCTGATCAATATTTAATTTAACCTCCTCCACCCGTCGATCTAGTGGTTCACCAGCTAAATTTTTAATCTGATATCCCCCTTCATCAATAATAGCCAAATCACCATCTTCTAAATAAACAACGTCCTTGGTGTGATTTAAAATAGCTGGTACATCTGAAGCAATAAAGGTTTCACCCTGACCAATTCCAATAACAAGTGGGGAGCTGCGTCTGGCGGCTACTAGTTTATTCTCATTAACATGAAGCGCTACTAGCCCATAAGAACCCTCAATTAAAGCCAGAGCCTTAATTACCGCCTCTTCTAGCGATCCGGTATAAAACTTTTCAATTAAATGAGCTAATACCTCTGAGTCGGTTTCTGAAGTAAAAACATGACCCTCGCTGCTTAATAATTGCTTGAGGGCCTGATAATTCTCAATAATACCATTATGTACTATGGCGATTTGATGGTGACAGTCAAAATGAGGATGAGCATTAATTTCATTAGGAGCACCATGAGTGGCCCAACGAGTATGGGCAATACCAATATGACCCTTCAAGTCTTGATGAGCTACTGACTTTTCTAAATAAGCCACTGGACCCGCTTGTTTGTAGCACACTAACTTATTATCTTCCACCAGACACAGACCCGAACTATCATAGCCACGATATTCTAATCTTTTTAGGCCATCTATTAAAATCTTTGAGGCAGGATGCTGACCATAATAACCAATGATGCCACACATAACTTCAAATTAAAAGTCCAACAATGAGCAAAGCCACTATATTTACAATTTTAATCATTGGGTTAATCGCCGGCCCAGCTGTGTCTTTATAAGGATCACCCACTGTATCCCCAGTTACTGCTGCTTTATGAGCCTCAGAACCTTTACCGCCAAAATGTCCACTCTCAATATATTTTTTAGCATTATCCCAAGCTCCACCGCCTGAAGTCATAGAGATGGCTACAAAAATACCAGTAACGATAGAACCAATAAGTAAACCACCTAATGCTGGTATGCCCAATATAAAACCCACAATGATTGGAGTTAATATTGGAATAAGAGAAGGGATAATCATTTCTTTTATAGCAGATTTAGTAACTATATCCACGGTGCGGCCATAATCTGGTTTCTCAGTGTTAGCCATTATGCCTGGCTTTTCCTTAAATTGAGTTCGCACATCTTCCACTACTGCCCCGGCGGCTTTACCAACTGCCTGCATAGCCAAAGCTCCAAAATAATAAGGCAATAATCCTCCAATAAATAAACCAGCAAGGACATAGGGGTTATCTATTAAAAATTGACCACCCTGAGCCTTTTGAGAAAAATCAGCAAATAATACCAAAGAAGCCAAGGCAGCCGAACCAATAGCATATCCTTTAGTAACGGCCTTAGTGGTGTTGCCCACTGCATCAAGCGAGTCAGTAACATTACGCACTTCTTCGCCTAATTCTGCCATCTCGGCAATACCGCCAGCATTATCAGTAATGGGTCCATAGGCATCAATAGTAATAATAATGCCAGCTAACGATAACATAGCTACGGCGGCAATAGCAATTCCATATAAACCAGCCAGGGAATAAGCCCCCAAAATAGACAAAGCAATAACAATAATTGGCCAGGCGGTTGACTTCATTGATACAGCTAAACCAGTAATAATATTAGTCCCATGCCCAGTTTTAGAAGCCTCGGCAATCTGTTTAACTGGCAAATGTTTAGTGGATGTAAAATACTCAGTAATCACTACCAAGGCTCCAGTAACTAATAAACCAATAAGCGCAGTCAAATATAAATTAACTGCGGAGATCGTGTTATTGTCTTTCATAACCCAATTAATTATGGGATAGAAAGCAATGGCTGCTAGAATGCCAGTAGCAATTAACCCTTTATACAGAGCAGACATAATATTTTGAGATTTTCCCAAGTGGATAAAACGTAAGCCGATAATAGAAGCGACAATGGATACTGACCCTAATAAAAGAGGCAAAATAATTAATAATATATTGTCTTGGCCAAAAATTAACCCACCCAACATCATGGCGGCAATAGAAGTAACGGCATAAGTCTCAAACAGGTCAGCCGCCATGCCAGCACAATCGCCAACATTGTCGCCAACATTGTCGGCAATAACTGCTGGATTGCGTGGATCGTCTTCTGGAATACCAGCTTCAATTTTACCTACTAAATCTGCCCCGACATCAGCTGCCTTAGTAAAAATACCGCCCCCTAAACGGGCAAAAATAGAAATTAACGAACCGCCGAACCCAAAACCAATTAAAGCGTGAAGATCGCGAGTTATAAAATAAAAGCCAGCCGTACCCAATAAAGCCAAACCAACAACTAACATACCCGTGATGCTGCCGCCTTTGACCGCCACTGCTAAAGCCGATTTTATCCCTGATTTAGCTGCTTCAGTGGTAGTAATATTGGCTCGCACAGAAATATTCATACCAACATAACCTGCTACAGCAGATAAAATGGCTCCCACAATAAAAGCCAAGGCAGTGGTCCAACCCAAACTAGGCACTAAACCAATAATAATAAATAAGAGAATGGCCACTACTCCCACTGTCCGGTATTGACGATTTAAAAACGCCTTAGCGCCCACCTGAATAGCCGAGGCAATTTCTTTCATTCTCTCGTTACCACGCGGTAATTTTAAGATAGAATGGATAGAAATAACACCATATAAGATGGCCAGCAAAGCGCCAATAATAATCATAATCACTGCAATTTGCATAATCTTTATAATTAATAAATAAAATCCATTAAAACCATAAGTAATAATAACAAAATGGGGCAAAAAAACAATATAGTCCAATTACTATTATAAAATTCACCCGATAATTGCTGACAAGATCAACAATTCTTACCGGACTATTATCATCGGACTATGTTTAGATATCGTTGGGGTAGCCACTGGGAATTGAACCCAGACTAGCGGAGCCACAATCCGCTGTTCTACCATTAAACTATGGCCACCATTATATTTTATAATTTATAAATTCTTAAACGTTGGGTTGGTCCTACCTGAATCTCTTCTATCGGATCATAGCCTGGCAATTCAAATTGATTGCTAATCAAAATTGTTCCTGGTTTAGCCTCTTTCTTTAGTTTCAAGGATAAACGAGCCATCGTTGGTCCGTCCAAGTAGCAGTAAAAACAATCCACGTCTTTTAGTGACATCTTTAAAAAATTCTTTCTAACTATTTTAATTTTACTACCAACAAGCAATAATTGTAATTTAGCCAATAAATAAACTGGAAAAATTAACTCAACTCCTACTAATTTATATTCCGTCTGGTTCTTGGTGGCCTTCTCCAGGCGACGTAAAAATCCAGCACGACCACAACCTAATTCATAAATTTTAGCATTGTCTGGTAAATCCAAAGATAAAAATTGACTCACTGCCTCATCTAAAACATTATTCTTGCTGCTAACAAAAGGGGCATAACCCCTAAAAATAAGATTAAAAAATTCTTCCACCAAAAAAATCAAGACAATTAAAATTAGCAATAAGGCTAAACACCATAACCAAATCATAATTTTTAAAATAACAAATAAATAAAGAGTACGCCCAGAGGGAATCGAACCCCCATAACCAGCTTAGAAGGCTGGTGTTCTATCCATTGAACTATGAGCGCCAGCTAATGCCAATTTAGCAAGGAGATATTGTTTTGTCAATTAAAAAGGGGAATTAATCAATAACCATAATTTGCCTAATATCCTCAGTATAACCACCGTATTTCTTAGTAGCTTTAATATCTAAATAATTTATGCCTTTATGTAAATATATAGTCTGACGAAAATTACCAGATTGATTACTTAAAATTGTCTCTCCGTTAATATTAAGCCGAGCTCCCGGCTCAACCTGCCCAACCAGCAATATCTGTCTCTCGCTGGTAGCAATGTTGTTGGGAGGGCTGATTATATTTAACTGCGGTGGAGCAAAAATTTTTTTTAAAGAAAAAACTATATAAGTAATAACAGCCAAAATAACTACTGCAAGTAAAATATTACGAATAAGCCGAGGAAATGACCATAGATCCTTCTTGCGAATCAAATTCTGCCCAAAAAGACCATTCATACCATCATTAAATTCTATAATTACTGCTTCATAACCTCATTTAGTTTAGTCCTGGTCCAATTTTGAGCTCCAAGAGTAGTCAAAACAAAATTAATGATCATATAGCTACAAAAAATTACCACTAAACCTATTAAAGCATTAGTGAGTGTTTGCTGTCCTTTTTTAAAATTTTCACTATTACCAGCCGCAATAATCATTTGAATACCACCTATAACAAACATGACCAAAGTCGCTGCTCCAGCAAAACCTAAAATAACCCGGCCAATAAAAATAGCCATACTCTCAAAATCTTTAAGAGTATAGGTTCCGTATTCATAATTCTCGTCATCAGGCACTAATTGTTTTGGATCAGCTAAAGACAATACAGGCCAAGCCAACACCATAATTGACAATATTAACACTATAAATTTCGTAAATTTCATAGACCTCTATTATATTAATTAAGGAGATAATGTTTGCTTCAATTTGCTAGCTCCTAGACTAGCAATGGCTTCTATCTGGCCAGGACTATCCACAACACTATCAATCATTTCAGCCATAATATCTTGAGCGGCTTGAGGATTATAACCTTTATACCAACTGCGAGCTGTTAATAATTGACTGGCAAAAACATCAATATATTCTTCAGACAATTGTTGCTCAATTAAACTCCGTAAAGCTGTCGGCCGTTTGGTTTTATTTAAATAGCTAGTAACATTTTCGGCCTTAGTGATAAATTGAACAAAATCCCAAGCCTCATTAACATGCTGACTTTTTTTAGAAACTGTTTCCACCCAATAATTAGCAATATTAACTGGCTGAGCAGCCCCAGCGATTTGAGGCAGCGAGCTAACTCCAATATTTAAATCTTTTAAATATTGAGTAGCATCATCTCCATTGAAATCGGAACGACGGCCAGCAACAATAAGCGGCAGATGATAACTATAGCCGAACATAATAGCAGCTTGCCCTCTGATGAACATATCTAAAGAATTATCAAAAGATTTATCCCAGCAATATACCTCTTTATTAATATTGGCAAAATCACTATAAAAACGTAAAGCCTCTAGGCCAGGATAACGATCACCAATCTGCCTATTAAAAACCACCTGACCATTCTTAATAATCGGCGCTTGGCTTTGTAACATTAAGGCGGCTAAAATATCCGCCGACCTCTCAACATTACTCCCCCCACCAATGGCTGCTCCCGCTTGAATAATTTTACCCTGAATGTCTCTTTCTGTTAATTTTTTAACAGTTTCTTGAAAAGTTTTATCCCAATAGGCTGGTGGGTTAACAATTCCCTTATTATTAAATAAATCCCGGCGATAGAACATAGCTAAGGTATCTACAGACAAAGGTAATCCATAAATTTGGTTATTTATTACCACATCATTGGCTACCACATCAACAAATTGAGCTCGCAGATTTTTAAGAGAGAGACTGGGAGTGGTTCTTATTTCATAAACTATCTCCTTTTTAATGCTACCCTTCTCAATGGGATAAACCATACTAATAGTCCCCGGCATCGGTGCAATTTTGTTTTGATATTTAGGTAACCAGGTACTTTCAATAGAAAAAATATCTGGACCACGATCTTCGGCTAAGGCATTTATAATTTCATCTTCATATTCCTCGTAACGTAATTTGCGGTAATTGATAGTTATATTGGGGTGCAGCGCCTTATATTTACCTAAAAGCTCTTGAAAATCATCTGGCTCATCCCAGGCTCGCCAATAATTTAAAGTGATCGGCTGCATTGCCTCTTTAACTTCGCGCGACTGAAGACGACAACCAAAACCACTGGTAATTAAAAAAATGGCTAAACAAAATAATAAACTAACTTTCTTCCACATAAATGAAATTAAGTAAATCAATCACCCTTAAACTGTGCTAGTAATTATACCGCAAAAAAAAGAAATCAGCCAATAGGCTGACTCCTTTTTAACATGAAAACTAAAGACTATTGACAACTAGCTTCAGAACTAGCTGCACCACCACTGGTATCGGCCGTAAAACCAGCGGCTGGGGCATTGCTAGATAGTTCAGCTGAACATTCCTCCGGCGCATTATTAAAAGCTGAACAAATAGTTTTAAGCAAACTGGCGCTATCTCGATTACTACTTACTTCCTGTCCATTAATAATTAAGGTTGGCGAACCCTGAACGTTGTATTTTTCATTATCTGCTTTGTCTATATTAAATGGCGGGAATTGACTATTCCAAGAATTCTGATCATTAAAGCTAGCCATAATATTATATTGTTTATCTGTGGTGCTAGTGCAAGTATTTAACGCCGACTCGTCAATCTTTGCCTCTTTGTAACAACTTACAGCATTACCACTCTTAATAAAACAATTTAAATAACTAAGAAATTTATTGGGCTGTTCTTTTTGAATACAGTACTGGGCTAAATTTTCTTCAATCTCAGGTTTATCATGCATGGCATAATCGCAGAATCGAATCTTAAAATCAATCTTATCTCCTAATTTTTCAACCACAGGCAAAATACCTCGTTCCATTTGCAAGCCATAAGGGCAATAGCTCATAACAAAGAGATCCACAGTTGGCTTATCGCTTTTCTGCTCAACGGTAGCCACGCTACCACCACTGCTATCACTGCTATTAGAGGCCAGCTGTTCATTAATAAGATCAATGTCTAAAGCTTGGGGAAAAAATAGCTTACCATCAAGACTCAAATAGGATTCAATCGGTTCCCCACCGCCTATATCAACTTGTATCTTATAAAATCCATCCACTTGCTCAATTTCCTTAACTATAGCCTGACTACCAGGACTCATTAAGGCAGCATTAATAAAATTTTCTGCCCTTGCTTTAGCTTCATCTGGCTTTAAATTTTTAGACCGAGCCGAACAGCCAGTTAACATTAAAGCCATCGCTAAACTAACCAATAATAGTTTCTTCATAAAAAATAATTTTAAAAATTAATAATATAATACTACAAAAAATAAAAAAATTAAAGCCACGTTATACCAACTACCTGGTCGCTATCCTCTTTAAAACGCATTAGGTGTACTCCCTGAGTAGCGCGACTTGATGTCTGGACAGAAGAAAATGGAATACGAATAACTTGCCCATTTATAGACATTACTATTAAATCTTTATCAGCCATAGTTTTTCTATTAACTATAAAGGCGTTAACTATTTCTCCAGTTTTCTCTGTTAATTTAGCAGTCTTAATTCCAAAACCCCCGCGGTTTTGAACTTTATATTGAGATAAATTAGTCCTTTTGCCATAACCATAAGCCGTAACTGATAATACCTGGTAGTCCTTAATTTTGTCTGGATCAGTCTTGATAACGCCCATACCCACAACACGATCGCCCTTTTTTAACCGCATTCCAATAACTCCACTTGCTCCACGTCCCATGTCACGAACATCTGTTTCCTTAAAACGTACGGCCTGACCAGCGGCAGTCATCATCTGGATCTGATCACTCCCAGTGGTTGGCTTAACCCAAATTAATTGATCATCTGGCTTCAATTTAATGGCCAATAAACCAGTGCGTCGCACATTAGCAAAAGCATTAATGCTAACCCTTTTTACTAAACCTTTGCGAGTGGCAAAAAATAAAAACTCTTTATCTCCCATCTTGTCAAGGGGTAAAATGGCCGTAATTTGCTCGTCATTAGCTAACTGTAAAAAATTAACAATAGCTTGGCCTTTGGCGGTCCGTGAAGCTACTGGCAGTTCATAAGCTTTGAGTTCAAACACTCGCCCCCTACTAGTAAAAAACAACAAGTCTCCGTGGGTCATGGTCGTAAACAAAAATTGTACAGCATCTGCTTCCTTGGTAGTTAATCCTAACACACCCTTTCCGCCTCGACTTTGAACCTTAAAAGTATTGCCCGGCAATCGTTTAATATAGCCATCTCGGGTCATAATAACCATGACTTCCTCATTAGGAATTAAGTCTTCCGCCTTAAAATTTGTAATACTCTGATTGACTATGGTCGTTCGGCGGTCATCACCATATTTCTCAGCTATATCTTGACATTCCTGTTTTATAATATTTAACACTAAAATGTCCGAAGAAAGAATTTGTTCTAATTCAGTGATAATTTTAGATTTTTCCTTTAATTCTGTCTCCACTTTTAACCGCTCTAAATTAGCTAAAGTTTGCAGCTTCATTTCCAGAATGGCAATAGCTTGCCTTTCAGAAAGTTTAAATTGCTTCATCAAATTCACTTTAGCTTGGTCTTTATCTTTAGAGGCCTTAATTGTAGCAATAACCTCATCAATCCGCGCTAAAGCCATTATAAGGCCTTCTAAAATGTGAGCTCTCTCCTTGGCCTTATTTAAATCATAAGTAGTCCGACGTCGAATAATTTCTTGACGGTGTTTAATAAATTCTTCTAGAATAGTCTTTAAATTTAAAACACGCGGCTGAATACCATCAACTAAAGCCAACATATTAACATTAAAAGTTTCCTGAAGAGATGTATGCTTATACAAAACATTGAGAATCTTTTTTGGATAACTATCGCGTCTTAAATCCAGGACTATCCGAATGCCTTCCTTGTCTGACTCATCTCGTAAATCTTTAACTCCTTCAATTTTTTTATCTTTAACTAGGTCGGCAATTTTTTCTACTAAAATAGCTTTATTGACCTGATAAGGAATCTCACTAATAATTATCTGCAAATTACCAGCACTGCTTTCAACAATCTCGGCCCGCCCACGCATTACAATACCACCCCGACCAGTGGTATAGGCTCGTAAAATATCTTCTTTATTATATATAAGGCCACCGGTAGGAAAATCTGGCCCTTTTATACATTCCATTAACTCTTCAATAGTAGCTTCGGGGTGATCAATCAATTTCAAGATAGCAGCCACCACCTCCCGTAAATTATGGGGTGGAATATTGGTGGCCATACCTACGGCAATGCCCATACAACCGCTAAGCAATAAATTGGGAATCTTGGCTGGTAATACCTGTGGTTCTGTAAGCGAACCATCAAAATTAGGAATCATTTCTACCGTGTCTTTATCTAAATCAATCAGCATTTCCTCAGCTATGGCCGATAACTTAGCCTCAGTATAACGCATCGCCGCTGGTCGATCACCATCTACAGAACCAAAATTACCCTGCCCCTTAACTAGGGGGTAACGCATAACAAAGTCTTGGGCCAAGCGCGCCATAGCATCATAAACCGCGCTGTCGCCGTGGGGATGATATTTGCCCAAAACCTCGCCAACCACGGTAGCTGATTTACGAAATTTGCTGCCTGAACGCAATCCCAGCAACCACATAGCATATAAAATGCGACGATGCACTGGCTTTAAACCATCACGAACATCCGGCAAGGCCCGCGAAACAATTACGCTCATAGCATAATCAAGATAAGACTGACGCATTTCATCAACTATGGGCTGCGCCAAGACAGAACCAGAGGGTATAACTGGATATATATCTTTTTTTAACTTTTTTTCATCATTTAATTTATCAGTAGAGCTGTCAGCCGCAACTGATGATTTTTTAACAACCATAATATTTATTATTTATCAGGTAATTGCTCTAATTTTTGACGCAATTCATCTATCTTAATTTTGTTTTGCTCCTCTAATAACTTCTCCTCGGGGGTCAAATTTTGAGTAGAAGTATTAATTTTTTTAAGAGCCTGAGCGTCATTTTTAACTTCTTCTACTCCAATACTTAAATCAGACTGAATTTGCGAAATATTTAGCAAGGGGAAATTATTAGGCTCCGGACTATTCATAATTATAGATGAACGTAAATCATAGAACCAAAAAATAAGCAGAATTAACATAATTATAGACACTCCTAACCATAGGGCTAAACGTCGTGTTTCGGATTTCCATCGACGAGGATTCAATTCAATATTTTTTAAACTATTTGTTTTTTTCATTTACTTATTTAAAGTGATGGTGACAGAATCATTAATTGAAGATTCTCACTGTCCAAGTCACAACGGCTAATTTTTAATCTAGATTCACTACTAATGGGCGATAAACCGATAGCTTTAACAAAATTTTCTAAATCATCTAGCTCAAACTTTAAACCTGGTAATTGATAATGCATCGGGATAACTACCTTGGGCTCAACCTGATTAATAACTTCTACTGCTTGCTTACCGTTAATGGTATAGCGGCCGCCAACAGGAACCATCAAAATGTCGGTACCAGACATCCTTTCTAGCTGGCTTGGCTCTAATAGATGCCCGAGATCACCTAGATGAGTTATTGTTAAATCGCTAAATTCTAACCTAAAAATTAAGTTACTGCCCCGTTCTTTGCCTTTCTGAGCATCATGATAGCTATCAATAGCATCAATGCATACGCCACCAATTTCATACTCTCCAGCAGTATCTATTATACGCGACCAGCCATGAACACCCTGGCTGAAGTTATGATCACGATGATCATGAGTAATAGCTACAATATTAGCCGACAAATTAGTTGGCAATTTTAAACCAATATAACTAGGATCAAAAGGATCAATAACTAAAATTATTTCCCGACCATTAATTTTATCTTGAAACTTAAAACAAGATTGCCCTAACCAATTGATAATCATAATAAAATGGGTATTATATAAGGAAACCCGTCAATCGGGCTAGTAACAATTTAGCAAAAATAAAGCTACCTGTCAAAGTTTGATAACTATTTTGACTAGTCAAAATAGTTAAACCTGACGAAACTGACAAATTGACCTAAAGTCACAATAATTACATAATTGGCTAGGCTTAGCTGGGAATAACCCCTGCTTAATAGCCTCAATGGTTGTAACTATTTCATGATTAACTTTATCTATATCGCTAGCCTTAGCCTCAAAACTTAAAAAATTACCATTATTAAGATAGCAAAAGGTCAATTTTCCTACCTGCCGGTCCAACATTTCTTCTGCTACCATTTTATAGAGTATCAATTGCCGTTTTGTTTTATAATCTAACTTCTCTTTAGGTTGACCTGTTTTATAATCAATTACTTCTACTCGACCATCAGGCAACTGATCAATGCGATCAATGGTGCCTTTTAAAATAAAACCTTCTCCTTTCCAAGTAAATTGTTTCTCTAGCCCAAGTACTTTAGGCCAGCCATCATCTTGAACCTTCTGCCAAATTAGACGCAAACTCTGCTCACCAAGTTTATAATACTGTTCTCGCTCTTCACTTGAGCTATAGCCCTCATCAACCCAGTTTTTTTTGTAAATATTAAGCCAATCTGGCCAATTGAAATATTCAGGGGTAGCTGATTTGCCAAAAAGATCAACCGCTGAAGACGATTTTAGACAAGGCAAAAATATTTCATAAAGACAACGGTGCATTAGCCGGCCATAAATTATATTGGCCTTATCTGGAACCGGTACTTTTAAAATAAAATTAAATTTATATTGTAAAGGGCAATTATCATAACCCTCTAGCTGGCTAAAAGAAAATCTATTAACTGGCAGCGGTTTGCCGGTTGTCGTTAATTCCTGGGGTGGCTCAGAAAGTACCTCTACCTCGCGAACCAGTTCAAATACTCGAGCAGAATCTAACTGGCGTTCAGGTAAGTTATCGGTCAAACCTAGCTCCTGTAAAAAAATAGAAGGCCGACGGTTACTCGCTCCTCCATAGTCACGAGCATAAGATAAAATAAGTTGCTCCTTAGCCCTAGTCATGGCTACATAAAATAACCGCCGTTCTTCAGCTAAATGCATATCACTAGAACCAATTGGCTCAGCAATAAGACCAGTTGGAATGGGTAAACTTTCACCCCTTTTTATAGTGGGAAATTTTTTATCTACTAAATCAGGCAAAATAACATATCTAAACTCTAACCCCTTAGCCGAATGAATAGTCATAATCTTAACAACGTCCTCGTCTTCCAGGGGTAAATTTAAACTACCGGTTTCACCAGCTTCTAGTTCTAGATTGATCAAAGAGATAAAATCTTTTAAACGTAAGTCTTGACCGCTATCTTCAAAGGCCTTTACTTTACGATAAAATTGATTTAAATAATGAAAAATTTGCCAATCTTTATCTGGATCAAGCCCAGATAATAAACCGGATTTATAAACAAAATCAACAAATAAACGGCTTGGTGTTTCTTTAGCCGCCATCAGCGATTGTTCATCAATGAGACGTAAAAGTTTAGTAATAATTTCTTGGCTGCTAGGATTAATTTTAAAAGCTAAATCACTATGCTTCAGCGCCTCAAAAAGCGACCAAGCCTTACGATTAGCTAGGGCGGTAAGCTCCATTAAATCAACGGCCGGCAAGGCAAAGGGCCGTGAATTTAATACCCGATAAAGAGCTGCCGATTCATGGTAATTATCTAAGAGCTTCAAATAAGCTAAACAATCTAAAATAATTGGCTTATAATATAGCCCGCGCATAGACATAAACTGACAAGGAATTTGACGTCTCGTAAACTCATTAATAAATTTATCAGCATCACGATTAGAACGAATTAAAACAGCAAAATCAGACCACTGTGCCCCATCGCTACCTTGATGTTTTTCTTTTATGTAGTCAGCAATAGCCACGACTTCCTCTGACTCGGTATGAAACGGCCATACTTCCACCGATGATTGAGGTACACCTACGGCTATTAATTTTTTATTTAATGATAATTTAACTTCTAAGCGATCCGGATTGTTATGTTGAATGGAACGATAAGCTTGGTCCAAAATAGCTTGTCCTGACCGATAATTAGCCACCAGGACAATCTCTCGAGCATTAGGAAAATCATCTTTAAACTTCAAGATATTAGCTAAAGAAGCACCACGAAATTTATAGATACTTTGGTCATCATCGCCCACCACCGTTAAATTATTAGCTGGCGCTGCCAATAATTTAAGAAGTTCGTATTGAGCCCAATTAGTATCTTGAAATTCATCAACTAAAATAAATTTAAACTGTTGTCGATATTGTTCTAAAATATTAAGTCGTTCCCGAAAAAGTTTTAGTGTATAAACAATTAAATCACCAAAATCAAGACAAGAGTTATCTAACAAAAGCTGATTATATGTGGCATAAGCTTGCGCTAATTCCTTAAGACGGGTAACTTCTAGCTGGGCTGGCTCATTCATATCACTGAAATCTAGAGAGTCAACATAATCTAAATATTGCTGAGAAGAAATATTTTCATCTTTCAAATGGCTAAAATGCTTTACCAGGTCGGTAAGAAACTTAGTTTCATTGCCTAAGGGTCGGTAATAATTTAGCATTAAACGGTCTAAATTTTGACGTAGTAAAACCCACTGGGCTGTCTCATCAAGCAATTTAAAATTTGTTGGCAACCCAATATCCAAACCGTGCTGTCGCAAGAGACGCTCACCAAAACTATGAAAAGTCTGAATCCATAAATCAGTATAGCCATAAGGCAAAAGTTTATCCGCCCTTTCTTCCATCTCTCCTGCTGCTTTATCAGTAAAAGTAGTGAGTAGAATTTCTTCGGGTTTAGCTTGACCAGACATAACTAAATAAAGCAACCGATTAACTAATACAGTAGTCTTACCAGTACCAGCGCCAGCCACAATTAGTAGGGGACCGTTACCGTGCTCTACCGCTTGTCGTTGTTCTTTATTTAAATTAGTTAAATAATCATCAACCTGGGACATATTTTAATCCAACGTTAATAAAGAGGCTAATTTATCTTGATTGGTTACTGGTCCAATAATAGCTAAATTTAGGCTTTCATTCACAAAAATTTGTCTAGCTACTTCCTGAATTTCAGCCGAGGTTACTGAGTTTAATTTAGTCAAATACTGCTGAGGCGTATCCAAAGAAGATTGATTATCTCCCTGGCCAAGCCGTAGGGTTTGCTGATACCCATACCACCTAGCTAAATCATCAGACCCCTCCAGCCCAAGGATTAGCCGACCAGCTAAAAATTTTTTCACTCGTTCTAATTCATTTTCTTCTACTAACTCAGTGGCTAATTTTTTATATTCCTGAAGAATCATAGCAATAACGAGGGGCAAAGAATCTTTTTTAATCCCAGCTTTGGTAACTAAATAGCCACTATCTGTATAGGTTTCCGCATCGGTTCGGACATAATAAGCCAAACCTCGACGTTCTCTAATCTCTAAAAATAATCTTGAACTCATTGTCCCACCCAATATAGTAGCTAGTAGCTTAGTGGGTAATTCATCTTTGTGACCGTAAGGAAAGGCCTTCACACCTAAAGCTAAATGCAGTTGATCGGTAGTTTTATTTTCTACCAATAATTGAGGCTTCCTCTGTGTATCTATGATGGGCAATTTGTTTCTAAAATGAAAAGATGTGGGCCATGCACCAAAATATTTGTTTACCAAATCATTAATATCATGAGGCAAATTACCAGCCAAACATATGATAGTCCGAGAATGACTATAGTGGCTTTGCCAATAACTTATTAAATTTTCTCGCTTTAATGATCCTACTGTCTCTTTAGAACCAGCAGTATCCCAGCCCGCAGGAGTATCCCCATAAAAAACTCGTTCAAACACATCATCTAAGTGCATTAAGGGGTTATCTTCATACATATTAATCTCTTCAATAATAACTCCTCGCTCTTTTTCTATTTCCTCAGCAGCAAATAAAGAATTTAACAGCATGTCGCTTAAAACGTCAAAAGCCACTTCGGCCTGATCAGCCGCGCATTTCACATAAAAAGCTGTAGACTCTTTACTAGTAAAAGCATTATATTCTCCACCAATAGCATCAAGCTCACTGGATATAGCTAATGTTGTAGGTCGCCTAGTAGTGCCCTTAAAAAACATATGCTCTAAAAAATGCGATACTCCTCTCTCTGGGGCTGTCTCAAATTTTGACCCGGTAGCCACAATTACTAAAATAGTAAAAGTCTGACAATTATCCATTGGCACCTTAAGAACTAAGGGAAAATTATTATTAAATTGTCTCTGCCACATATTAGTTCAATTTTGAGGATAAATAAGCTATAAGCTCATCAACGTTAATACTCTCCTGTTTCATGGAGTCCCGGTCTCGAACAGTAACTAAATTTTTATCTAAAGTATCAAAATCTACAGTTATAGAATAAGGAGTGCCAATTTCATCCTGCCGTCGGTAACGTTTGCCAATATTACCATTGTCATCAAACTCACATCGCCATTGTAGTTTTAATTGATCAAAAATTGTCTTAGCTTTAACCACCAATTCAGGACGATTACGTAAAAGCGGGAAAACAGCTATTTTAATTGGGGCTACTGCTGGCTTTAAACGTAGTACTATCCTTTTGCTACCATCTGGCAAGTTCTCTTCATAGTAAGCTTCTGCTAAGAGCATTAAAAATACCCGCCCCACCCCAGAAGAGGCTTCAACAATATGAGGAATAAACGTTTCATCAGCCACTGGATCATAATAGTCTAGCTTAACGTCTGAAAATTTCTGATGCTGTTTTAAGTCATAATCACCGCGAGCATGAATACCCTCAATTTCTTGGAAACCGAAAGGGAATTTATATTCAATATCAAAAGCAGCTTTAGCATAAAAGGCTAATTTCTCATGTTCGTGCCACCGTAAATTATCCGGATTAATGCCTAGATTGTGTATATAATAATTCCACCGCCGTTCTTTCCATTTATTAAATTCCTCGAAATCTTCAGTTGGCCTGATAAAATACTGAAGTTCCATTTGCTCAAACTCTCTAGTGCGAAAAATAAATTGACGAGCGGTAATTTCATTGCGAAAAGCTTTGCCAATCTGAGCTATGCCAAAAGGTAATTGAAGTCTGGTGCTATCCATGATATTTTTATAATTTACATAAATCCCTTGGCAAGTCTCACCTCGAAGATAAACTGGCTCAGATCTAGAGCCAATAAAATCACCAAGATTAGACTGAATTAACAAATTAAAACGCCGTACAGCAGTAAAATCTTGTTGGCCACAGTCAGGGCAAAAAATTAAATGACGATAGTCATCAAATATTTTGTTAATCGTGTCTTCGGGCATTGTCTCGTCAGCTTCAACTCCAATCTGGGCTAAAAGTTCATCAGCTCGCAAACGACTATGACAATGGCGACATTCAACCAGAGGATCAGAAAAATTAGCTATATGTCCACTGGCCTGCCAAACTTTAGGATGCATAAAGATGGCACTATCTAAACCGACAATATTGTCATATTGGTAAACCAAATCTTTCCACCATAATTGCTTAATATTGTTGGCTAGTTCAACGCCATAGGGACCATAGTCATAAATCGCCGCCAACCCGCCGTAAATCTCTGACGATTGATAAATAAACCCCCGACGCTTACATAAACTTACTAACGAATCTAGATTAATTGCAGACATAAAAATTTATCTTTAATAAAGATAGTCTACCATTGGATAATGGTTTTGGCAATTGGGTGTATCCATCCGTCCCATCCATCATCATTTGAAGTCCAAAATGTGAGTAAACTTATTTAACAATATAGTAAAGCAATTAAGAATAAATAAAAGCCGCCGATTAGATCGGCGGCTTTTCCCCTCCTTATTATCAACTAGTTGATATCTTTAAACGGCCAGCCTTCCGAAAACTATAAAAACTCCGACGGCTAAAAATAACATTATCTAACATCTCTAAACCAAAGGCCTCGCAAATTTTTAATAATTTATTAAATAAAATTAAATCCATTTCATTGGGTTCGGCGCTACCAGATAAATGATTACTAGCGGTAATTAACTGCTGAGCTGGCAATTGCAAAATTGGATTAAAGATCTCACAAGGACTAAAATCGGGCTGACGCATCTGAGAAAACAAGAAAGACTTACGTCTCAACTCATGACAACGACGGTCCAAATAACCAACTACCAACCGTTCTTGGGTACAAGAGCGTAAATACTTAAACTCTTGATAAATAACTTCGTCACTATAGTAAATATTTTTTAGTCTCTGGCGACAAAAGCGTCTAGTTATTTCTACGGCCGCTAGAATATTATTAGCCTGCTCACTATTTAAGCCAGCTTTTACTAATTCTTCAAAACTAGCTCTCACCAAACAAGGCGCCGGGATTTTTTTAAGTACTTCCTGAGCTAAGGCAATAGAAGTTTTGATTTCTTGATTTTGGCTAATAACAAAGGCTAACAGTTCACTATTGCTAAACTTAGCTAGATCAAACTTTAGCCAATTAGCCGCATCCGGCAATTTTGCCGGTATGGGATAGATAGACATGTTAGCTCTATTAAGAACTAAAAAGAGGCGGTTAAAAGGCAAATAGTTTGACCATCATCATTATAGCATTTTTATTTAACCCCCAAAAGATAGTGCCCTAAGAAAAAATTAATTTATCGTTTTCTCTAATAAAATCAAGCAATATTAACTATTAATGAAAGCTCCTGCGTCTAAAGTTATCCCCATGCCGTGGTCCAGATGATCGTCGTCTTGATAAATCCATTGGCCGATCCGTTGATAATCCTTTAGCCTTATACCGCTCCCAAATAGCTTCATTGGCTGGTAAATCTTTCATGGTTAAATTAATCCGCCCTTGCTCATCAATGTCTTTTATTCTTACATTGACTTTATCTCCAATATTAAGCATATCAGAGGGCTTGCTAACATAAAATGGAGCTAGCTCACTAGCATGCACCATTCCATCATGGTTGGGCAGTAATTCAATAAAGGCTCCAAAATCTAACAAACGAACAACTTCACCGACAAATTCTTCACCCACGGCAAATTTATGGGCAATATTTTTAATCCATTGCACTGCTAGATCTAATTTATCTTTATCATTACCACACACTGTAACCTGACCAGTTTGTTCAATATCAATAGTCACATCACAGGCAGCAATAATTTCATTAATAATCTTCCCGCCAGCTCCAATGACGTCACGAATCTTGTCAGGGTCAATAAAAAAAGTGACAATCTTTGGAGCATAAGGAGATAGCTCGGCTCTTGGCTCAGCAATCGCCTGCTTCATTACTTCTAAAACCTGCAGGCGAGCCTTATGCCCTTGATTAATGGCTGTACGGATAATTTCTTCATTTAATCCATCAGTTTTGGTGTCTAACTGAATTGCAGTAATCCCCTCTGAAGTACCAGTGATTTTAAAGTCCATACCTCCTACACCGTCTTCTAAGTCTTGTAAATCAGTAATAACCTTCCATTGGCTCATATCTTGATTGGAAGCTAATCCCATAGCTATTCCAGCTACTGGCCGTTTAATAGGCACCCCCGCGTCCATTAAAGATAAAGATGAAGCACAAGTTGCACCCATAGATGACGAACCATTAGAGCTTAAAGTCTCACTTACTACTCTAATAGTATAAGGAAACTCTTCTTTACTTGGCAAAACCGGCACTAAGGCCTTCTCGGCTAAAGCTCCGTGCCCAATCTCCCGACGGCCAGCAACTTTAATCGGTTTGGCCTCGCCAGTACAATAAGGCGCAAAATTATAATGATGGATATATCTCTTGGTAGATACCCCCTCTAAGCCTTCTAAAGACTGCTCATCACTAGGCGAGCCCAATGTAACAATGGACATGACTTGAGTTTCTCCTCTAGAAAAAAGACCTACTCCGTGATTGCGTGGTAAAATGCTAACATCAGCCGACATAGGACGAATTTCATCTAACGCTCGACCATCTACTCGCCGATCAGCTTCTAAAATATTTTTGCTGACCAAGGTTTCAACATAAGGATCAACAATCTCATTAATAATAGACTGCCGCAAATTTTTTTCTATGTTCTGATTAAATAGGTATTCATCTAACTTATCTTTAATAGCATCCACTGCTAATTTACGTTGACCTTTAGTATAATAAATTTTATCAAATAAAATAGCCTCCGCATTTTGTACTAGCCACTCTTCGGCTATTTTTTGCGCTTTCTCATAATTTTCTTGGGCTCGTAATTCCTCGTCTGAAAGACGAATATGCCTACATTGTTTTTTCTCTTTTGGTCCAACCTGACAATATAGATCTTCTATCAAGCCAATTGAACTTTTTAGGGCTTGCTCGCCAGCTAAAATAGCCTTTATCATTTCCTCTTCTGGCACTTCTTGTGCCCCCGCTTCAATCATAATCACTCGCTCCTTAGTGCCAGCGACAATTAAATCAAGGTCGCTTTGTTCTCGTTCTTTATAAGTAGGATTATAAATAAATTCTCCATTAATCCGGCCAACCCTGACTCCACCAATGGGTCCACGCCAATTAACACCCGAAATCCTTAAAGCTGCTGAAGCAGCAATTAAGGCCACAATATCATAATCATTGGTCTGATCTACTGATAAAACTGTTAAAATCACTTGGACATCACGTCGCGAAGATTCATCAAATAGTGGCCTAATAGACCGATCGATCATTCGCCCATTTAGAATAGCTTCGTCGGTAGGACGACCCTCCCGTTTAACCCACCGAGAACCCTTAATAATGCCGGCGGCATATAATCGCTCTTCAAAATCAACCATCAAAGGAAAAAAATCACCATCTTCTCGCGCTTCTTGAGCCTCCACTACGGTAGCTAGCACTACCGTGTCACCATATTGCACAGTCACGGCCGCATCAGCCTGATGAGCTAAACGGCCAGTTTTAATAGTTAGCTGCCGACCATGCCAATCGCCGCTAACTACAATTTCTTTTGACTCCATAAATTTGAATCGCCTTGCCCGACAAACTAAAGAACTATGATAAGCCATAGCGCTCTCTGTCTGTCGGCCAAAACGATATAATTAAATATTAATGATTAATTAAAAATTGATGGTGGCTTAAATTAATAAAATCATCAGCAATCTCTAATAATTTAGCAGAAGTAGTCTGACGAAAACCAGCGACTTCTACTAAACAGCCAGTAGTGCTCTGAATATAATTAACTAAAGGAGCATAATCACCATCACCACTAACCAGGACGATAACATCTAATTTGTGAGATAATTTAATGGCATCTATACTAATACCTACATCCCAATCTCCTTTTTTAACTCCCCCGGGGAAAACCTGTAAATCTTTCATCACCACCTCAAAACCTTGTTGACTTAAAGCTTCAAAGAAGGCCATTTCGTCATTATTATCGCTACGAATAACATAAGCGACCGCGCGGATTAATTTACGCTGCCCGACCACCTCGGCTAAAACTTTACGAAAATTAACCTTTTTCCCATAGAGATTACGAGCTGAATGATAAAGATTGGCTACATCTACTAATACTCCAACTCTCTGTTCTGGATGTTTAACCATATTATTATTGATCCTCTGCTACAGTCTCAATGTCTGGTTCTTCAATATCTTCTTCAGCTGCATCTAAATTCCCCTTAGCCATTAATTCTGCCTCTAAACGTTTACGTTCTTCCTCCTCAGCGGCCATCTTTTTAGCAATCCTTAAATTAAGCCGACTAGCTAAATCTAGAAAAGCCGATTCATCTTCTTTTTGTAGATACTTCAAAAGACGACGACGTTCGCCAACCTTACGCAGTAAACCACGCCGCGATGAAAAATCATGCCGATGTTTCTTTAAATGTTCCGTCAATTCTTTAATCTCTTCAGTTAAAATAGCAATCTGCACCTGAGTTGATCCAGAATCACCTTTGTGTTGACTAAATTTGTGAATAATCTCTTGTTTTGTCTGTTTGTCTAACATAATAGTTATAATACCCCTAGCGGAGATAAGAATTATTCCCTATTCCATGGGGAGTAAAAAATAAAGAGCCCACCTTGAGCCTTTTCTGTTATAACATTATTGAAAAATAAAATCAAGATGTCGTATAATATAGTAATGATCCAAGATGATATAAATAAATTTCTAGAATATTTAGAGGTAGACAGGGGATTAAGCAATAATACCCTTGTTAGCTATCATTTTTATCTCTCACGGTTTGTTGATTTCGCCACTAGCCAAGGAGTTCACAATGTAGGACAGATCAGCCAGGAATTAATCCACCGCTATCGTTTATATCTCAATAGACTAAACAATCGCCAAAATGAAAATCTCAAGAAAAATACCCAAAATTATCATCTTATTGCCTTGCGGCAATTCTTAAAATATCTTAGTAAAAACAACATTGAAAGCCTGGATTCTAATAAAATTGAACTGGCAAAACAAGAACCGCGACAGGTAAGTTTCTTAGAGGGCTATGACTTAGCTGCTTTATTACAAGCGCCAATGACTGCCAAACAACCAAATACCTTAATAAAATTACGAGATCGAGCCATTCTAGAATTATTTTTCTCTACTGGCCTCAGAGTAAGTGAACTAGCTAGACTAAAAATTAATGATATTAACCTTAAAAAGTCTGAGTTCACGGTGAGAGGAAAGGGGAATAAACTACGTTTAGTTTTTTTATCTGAAGAGGCTAAATCAGCCCTAAAAGAATATTTGGGGGCACGACAAGATACTGAACCATTTTTATTTATCAGTCATGGCAAAATTAATCAAACCGCTAGTTCACAGTTTGGCCTAACACCAAGATCAATTGAGCGATTAGTAGAAAAATATGCCCTAGCCGCTGGTATTACTAAAAAAATAACACCCCACACTCTCCGCCATAGTTTTGCCACCGACCTTCTAATTAATGGAGCAGATATCCGCAGCGTTCAGCAATTCTTAGGGCATGCTTCTATTACTACTACTCAAGTCTATACCCATATAACCGACCAACAATTAAGACAAGTTTATCAAAACTTCCATGGAAAAAATCATAAAATCATAAATAATGATAAAAACCAAAAATAATACACTTTCTTTACTATTTCCCTAATTTATGCTATATAAATCTCACCTTAGATAGGTTATATAAATCATAAATATGACATTAATTCCTACAGTTATAGAAAAAGATGGCCAGATAGAACGAGCCTATGATATCTATTCACGTTTATTAAAAGATAGAATAGTTTTTTTAGGAGAGCCAATTGATGACCATATTGCTAATCTAATTATTGCTCAATTACTATTCTTAGACGCTGAAAATAGCAATAAAGATATCAAGTTTTACATCAACACTCCCGGAGGCTCAGTAACCGCTGGTTTGGCTATCTATGACACTATGCAATTTATTAAGGCCGATATTAGTACTATTTGCGTGGGCATGGCTGCCTCTATGGGGGCAGTACTTTTAGCGGCTGGCACCCCGGGTAAACGTTTGGCTTTACCAAACAGTGAAATAATGATTCATCAGGTTATGGGCGGCTTTGAAGGACAGGCCACCGACATAAAAATCCGTTCGGAGCATATCTTGAAGATTAAAGAAAAACTAAATAAATTACTAGCTCAACATACAGGACAAGAAATGAAAACCATAGAAAAAGATACGGAACGCGACCACTACTTAACACCTCTTGAAGCTAAAAACTACGGTCTAATTGATAAAATCATTACCCGCTAAATATATCCACCCCCTCCATCTCATTCAACGGTCATACTATATGGAGTCTTTTCTAAAAGACACCAAAAATCGCCACAAGTTCTAACAGTATTAAAACCAACGGCCGAATAAGATGCCGCCTGCTCATCAAAAAATTCCTGAGTAACACCAGCTCGAAAAAGAAGGACTAATGAACAGGTCTGTGGATCATCGCCTAGTCTTTTCCTCAAATACCATTCCACTATACCATTATAGCCTAGACCGAATTGATTATCACCCAGGCAAAGCTGATCGTCTTGGACAGTAGGCGCTAATTCTTTTAAGAGTCGCATATCCCGCTCTCCTAAAATGAGAAATTGGTTATAAAAAAAGTCTAACTTTTGCCAGGAAAGATAAGCACCCACTATAATAACTACCCCTGCTACCACAAGACCAAGGGGACGTATAAGTTGATACAGCCGATAGAGTAGATAAGCAGAAAAAATTGCTACTGCTGGAGCAAAGAGAATAACCCCAAAAGGGTGGGTTATCCATTGATAAAAACGCCAAGCGACAGCCAGCGGTGCTATAATCCAGACAAAAAGCCAGCCAAAATTTTCCGGAATGCGACGCGAAAAATAATCTACTAAAAACCAAATAAAACCTAAGCCGGCAGCTATTAAAAATAGCCAAGTATAATTCAACACTCCTCGATCAACGACAATAGTCTTAAGCCAATTAGAGAAGGGGATACTACTATCGGTACGAATACCATAAGCACCCCTTAAATCAGTTAAAAAGCTAGGCCCTTTTAAAATATAGAAATGGAGAAGATTAAGAGCAAACAATCCAATAAGGGCAACGGGGATAAAGATCAATAAAGACTTACGACCCGGAATCTTCCGACCAGCCCGAAAAAGTAAAATGAACACCCATAAAGCCGCGGCAAAAATATAATAAAACCAAGCAAATAAACCGCCCACGACCACTGATAGCCAAAACAAAACAAGATATAAAGGACGCCGTTTAGACTTAGCCTGAGCATAAAAAACTAGCAAAGAAAAAGAAGTTAAGGCCGTGGGAATAGTAAAGACGGTTAGTTCAAAGCTACGGCCATAATAAATCATGCCGGGCAAAAGAGCAAAAATTAAAGTAGTTAAAAAGGTAAAAGAACGGCGACGAGAAATCTTAAATAGGGCAAAATAAAAAAGTGTCAGGCCTACAATCATGCAAAATAATAATCCTAAACGGGTCGTTACTTCACTTACTCCAAAAATGGCATAAAAAACTGTGGTCGGCAAAAGAAAAAACTGGGGATGATGAGTGTAGGGTAGCCCAACAGCCCCCCACCGGTCAAAAAACCCAAACTTCAAATTAAACCAGCCATAACGATTAAGATTAATGGCCGCCACACCATTAGCACCTGCTACATCATCGGCCACATGAATAAAAGGTGTATCAATTTTATAAAAAGATAGCAAAATATAAATTAATAAAACAACGACTAGTCCTCCAATGGTCAGCCAGTCTGGACCTTTATCTGCTAAACGGCCACGTAATTGAAATAAAAATTTCAAATTCATCCAGCCATGTTTCCAGGGAACAAGCTTAGAGTTACCAGTACGGGCAGCATAGGGAATTGGTTTTTCAGCAAAAGCAATATCCTTATTTTTAGCAGCTAAAATTTTAATCTCTTCCGAAAAAGGCATATTATTATGTTGCGGGCTTATTTTGTCTAAAACAGAGCGTCGAAAAACCCACATCCCTGATTGAGAATCTTTCAACTTTAAACCACAGATAACTCGCACAGCGAGATTAAAACACCAATTGCCAAAACGTCTAATAAAAGGCATGGCCGTTTTATCTTGAAGGGGGAAACGAGCCGCAGAAATAAAATCTAACTTTTCTTGCTCCAAAGCGCTCACTAAATCCGGTATGGCTTCAACCGGATACTGACCATCACCATCAAGAACTACTAAAATATCTCCTTGCGCTTTCTTAAGCCCATGTTTTATGGCCGCACCATAACCTTGAGTAGTTTCCTGATAAACCTTCGCTCCAAACTGACGGGCAATTTTAGCGGTATCATCTGTAGAATTATTATCTATAACTATGGCCTCAACATTGTCGGGTAGCCTTTTTAAAACCTTGCCAATGGAATCAGCTTCATTATAACAAGGGATAATGACAGAAATTTTCATATAATAAATAAGGGAGTTAATGCTGGTATTGTAACATCTTTTAAACTAAATTGCCAAACCGCAAAACTCTTGCTTTTTATAACCAAACGTGATAGGCTAAAATCAGTTTATTTATATACATTAAATTGAGTTTTGGTTTCTGTCAGCTACGGTCGGCTAAATCTGGGATGGCTCATCTTTTTCTTTTTACACCTATAAAATATTCTATTTTCTACCAAACTAAACACCGTTAAGGCTATCTTGCTGGCTCTAACCAAAGCCATTCTTATTCTATGAATTATATTATCGGATTAGTCGCCATTATCATTGGTCTAATATTGGGTTATTGGCTTCAACGCCAACTAGCTATTAAAAAGGCAGCCAATGCTGAGCATAAAGCCGAAAACATTATTGACGAGGCCAAGGCTAAGGAAAAAGATATTCTTCTTAAGGCACAAGATAAAGCTCTTAAACTAATTGAAGATGCTAAACAAGAAAATGATGCCCGCCGTAAGGAAATCACCGCCTGGCAAAATCGTTTAGAAAAACGGGAGACAGCCTTCTCTCAAAAAATTCTTGAATTACAAGACAAGCAGCAGGAGCTTTATGATAAAATTGCCGAAGTAGAAACAACCAAAGAAAAAATTAATCAACTTAAAGAAGAGGAGTTGGTTAAATTAGAAGAAATTGCCAAGTTAAACACAGAAGAAGCTAAAAAACTACTATTAGAAAGAGTAGAAAAAGAAGCTTCGGATAGCCTCATGTCTAGGCTTAATAAACTAAACGATGAAGCTAGCGAGCAAATTGAAGAAAAATCCAAAAACTTAATGGCCACCGCCATGGAACGTCTAGCTTCTACTTTTACTGCGGAAATGACCACAACAGTGGTAGACCTCCCAAATGATGAAATGAAGGGCAGGATTATTGGACGTGAGGGTCGTAATATAAAAGCCATTGAACAACTGACTGGAGTAGAAATTATTGTAGATGACACCCCTAATGCTATTACCATCTCTGGCTTTTCCGGTATTAGACGACAAATTGCTAAACGAGCCTTAGATTATTTAATTAAGGATGGACGCATTCATCCTACTAAAATTGAAGACGCCATTGAAAGAGCTAAACAAGAGCTAGCTCTAGACATTAAAAAGGCTGGTGAAGATGCACTTTATGAATTAGGCATCACCGGATTTGATACTAAATTAGTCCAAATTATTGGCCGACTGAAATATCGTACTAGCTACGGCCAAAATGCCTTAAAACATAGCGTCGAAGTGGCTCACTTGTCAGGACTTCTAGCTGAAGAGTTAGGGGCCAATGCGGCTTTAGCTAAAAAGGCTGGATTACTACATGATATCGGTAAAGCAGTCGATCATGAAGTAAAAGGCACTCACCCGCAAATTGGTGGAGATATTGCCCGCAAATTCAGCCTATCTCAAGAAATTATTGACCCAATTGAGACCCACCATGATGACCATCCAAAAGGATTAATGTCGGTTATAGTAAAAGTAGCAGATGCTATTTCATCTTCTAGACCAGGAGCGCGTAATGATAGCCTAGATCAATATATCCAACGGCTAGAAGAATTAGAAAAAATTGCTAACAGCTTTGAGGGCGTTGATCGATCTTATGCAATTCAGGCTGGTCGGGAAATTCGAATTTTTGTTCAACCAGAAGAGGTCAATGACCTATCAGCTCATGAATTGGCGGTGCAAATAGCTAACAAAATTGAGCAAGAGCTAAAATACCCTGGTGAAATAAAAATTAATGTTATAAGAGAATTAAGAGTCATTGAATACGCGCGCTAAAAACATGTCTATAAAAAAAATATTCAACAAGATAAAAAGACAGACAGACAACGATCATCCAGTCAGTCAACACGTACTTGATCAAGAAATTGTTTTTCGTCTATCTAAGGGGCGCTTACCAGGCCGCCGACAATGGCATTATCTACCTAAATTTTTATCTAAGAAAGAAAAAATTCTCATTATAATTTGTCTTTTTATTATTCTGGCCAGTTTGGGTCTCCTATCATATAATTACTATCAAAAGCACTGTGAAAAAATTCCTCAAAGTGGAGGATATTATGTAGAAGGTCTTATTGGAACTCCTCGCTATATTAACCCCCTGTATTCATCTTTTAACCAAACTGACCGCGATTTAGCGCGACTCACTTACTCCAGTTTATTTACTCGTGACCCCCAGGGTAACCTTATCAATGATTTAGCTGATAGTTATGAAATCAGCGCTGATCATCTCACCTACACTGTCAAGCTAAAAGACAATGTCAAATGGAGTAATGGACAAAATTTAACAGCTAAAGACGTCGTCTTCACTTATACAGCCATTATGGATCCAGCCTATGGTTCTCCACTGCGTAATTCTTTTAATGGACTAGGAATAGATAAAATTGACGACCTCACTATTAAATTTACTTTAAGTCAGCCATATAACGCCTTTCTTGATTTACTCACTGTTGGTATTATACCTAGTGAATTATGGGGACAAATTCCTGCTACCAGTGCCACTCTCGCTGAATTAAACCTAAAACCAATTGGCAGCGGCCCTTATCAGTTCAAATCTCTAACTAAAGACAGCGCTGGTAATATAAAATCCTACGAGCTAACCATTAATCCCTATTATTTCGGACAACATCCCTACATCCCTAAATTAACTTTTAAGTTTTATGATAATTACGAAGAGTTAGCAGCTGCCTTAGAGGACGGTTCTATTGATGGAACAGCTTATTTACCCCAAAAAACCGCCGAAGAATTAATAACTACCAGGCGTTACAACCTTAAATATCTCGGCACTTCTCAACTAGTAGCTATCTTCATTAATAGTGAGGATAAAGTTCTAAAAGATAAGAATATCCGGCAGGCTCTAGCCCTATCTATTGACAAAAATAAAATTTTACTAGACAATAATAACTTAATTGGGCATCTAGCCACCGGGCCAATATTAAACCATAACCCATACTATGATAAAACCATAGCAAGTATTAGTTATAATCCTACCGAAGCCCAAAAAATTCTAACCGATAATGGTTGGAGCTTAAAGACTATTACGCCCGAAGATGTGTCTGCCGCTCAGCAAAAATTACAAGACAATCAAGGAGACCAAAATGAAGCTAAGACTATTGTTGATTTAGGCCCTGGTCAGTGGTTACAAAAAAATAATCAATACCTTACCTTTAATTTTACAGTGGTTAACGAACCGGATTATCTGGCGATGGCCCAACAAATTGGCCTTGCATGGCAAAAGCTTGGTATTAAAATTTATCTAGATATCGTTGACCCTAAAAATATTAATGATCAAATTATTCGCCGAAAAAATTATTCTCTCCTGCTTTATGGCCAAAATTTAGGCTCAGAAAATGATTTAACCACCTTCTGGCACTCCACGCAAAGCGGTCCCAACGGTCTTAATTTAAGTAATTATCGTAATGAACAAGTAGATAAAAGTCTGGAGATTTTAAGAACATCAGCTGATGAAGAAGCTAAAAAGAAAGCAGCCCAAACCCTACAACAACAAATTACCAATGATTTAGCGGCTATTTTTCTCTATAACCCCACCTATCTTTATATTCAAAATAAAAAAATCAAGGGGTTTGCTATGGAGGTTATAATTGAACCAGCTGACCGATTTAATCAAATTAATGAATGGTATATAAAGACAAAAATTAAGTGGCAAAAATCTCACTAAGCCCAAGTGGCGGAATTGGTAGACGCGCAACGTTCAGGTCGTTGTGTTCGTAAGAACGTGGAGGTTCAAATCCTCTCTTGGGCACCAAGATAAACTCTTTTATTATTTAATTAGGCCAAATAAATGGCACAATCATTATGATGACAAAATACCAAACCAGAAACTATGTTAGCCGTCCAGCTAATAAATCTTATAGCTCCTCTAGAAAAACTAGACGAACTAATAACTATCCAAAAACATTAGGTCCTACTAGGTCAGAAAGTAATAAACTAAAAATCATCGTTCTTGGTGGCTTAGAAGAGGTCGGCCGCAATATGACTTTGTTAGAATATAACCGAGAAATAATCATCGTTGACATGGGTCTCCAATTCCCTGAAGAAGATATGTTGGGAATAGACTATATCATTCCCAATACTGATTATTTAGTTGGCAAAGAAGATTGGATTAAAGGCATTATTATTACTCACGGTCATTACGATCATATTGGAGCTATTCCTCATCTATTAGGTAAATTAAAAAATCCACCAATGTTTATGGGTCGGCTAACCGCCGGATTAGTAGAGAAAAAAGTCAAAGAACAACCCCAGTGCCCCAAAGCTTCTATTACCATAATTGAAGAAAATAAAACAATTCAATTAGGTAAAAATTTTAATATTGAATTTCTAAGAATGAATCATTCTATTCCTGATTGTTTTGCCTCGATTATTCATACTCCGCTAGGGACTATTATGCATACTGGCGATTTTAAAATTGATTATTCTCCGGTTAATGATAAGCCAGCCGACCTCCAACGTATTGCCCAATTTGGCAGTCAAGGCATCCTTATGTTAATGTCTGACTCTACCGACTCAACTCATCCTGGATACCAAATTTCTGAATCCAGTATTGGTGATGAAATGGGCCGACTTTTTGAAAAAATTGAAGGTCGCATTATTATTTGTACCTTTGCCTCCCAAATTAGTCGCATCCAAGAAATATTCTCTCTAGCTGAAAAATTTGGCCGCCGCATTTATGTCCAGGGCCGCAGCATGAATGATAATATTGAAATAGCCAAACAAATTGGCTATATGAAATTTAACCCTCAAACCATTATTCAAGAAAGTGAAATACGCCACATGCCAGATAATAAAATAATTGTCTTGGGCACTGGGGCCCAAGGGGAAAATAACGCTTTTCTAATGAGAGTGGTCAACAACGAACATCGCACTATCCGTCTTAAACCAGGGGATACGGTTATTTTCTCTTCATCGGTTATCCCCGGCAATGAACGCAGTATCCAAAACCTTAAAGATCAAATTGTCCGACAGGGAGGTAGGGTTATTCATTATGAAATGCTAGATGTTCATGCTGGAGGTCACGCCAAACAAGAAGACCTAAAACTCATGATGCGTCTTCTTAAACCTAAATATTTTATGCCTATTGAAGGTAGCCATTATATGCTGCAAGCCCATGCTGAGCTAGCTCAACAAGTAGGTATTCCCACTAACAACATTTTTGTGGCTGACAATGGCCAAATAATTACCTTTGAGCAACGTGGCCATGACATTATTGGGCAATTAACTAAAGAAAAAGTGGTGACTGATTATGTCATGGTTGACGGTCTAGGGGTAGGGGATGTATCAGATATTGTCCTAAGAGACCGTAAAACTATGGCCGAAGATGGCATGATTGTAGTTATTGCCACTATTGATTCCAAAACTGGCGACCCTATTGGTAATCCAGATATTATTTCCCGCGGCTTTATTTATATGAAAGATAATAAAGATTTAATTCAAGACACTAGAATGCGGGTCAAAAAAATTATTAAAGAAACCGATCCTTTACTATTAACAAGTACTCGGGGTTTGGGAGAAGATGATCAGCTAAAAAATAAAATTAGAGCTGACGTCAGTCAATTCTTATTTAATAAAACTAAGAGACGGCCGATGGTCTTGCCAGTAGTCATTAAAGTCTAAGCTTTTCTGGACTAAAAAACAAAAACGCCCTAAAACGGGCGCCTTCGTTTGTGAAACCTTTGACAATAAAGCTTTAATGACTAAAGTATAACAAAAATAAACAACAAGGTCAAATTATCTGTTATCTCCACTGCCGTGTAGCTGACCTCTTTCCTGACGAGACGATAGCTTGTCTAAATTATTTTGAGCAATCTTCTCCAAGTCTAGCCCCAATTCAGTTGCTAACTGAGCTAAATACCACAAAACATCACCTAATTCTTTACTTATTGCTTCACATTGTTCTTCGCTCACTGTTCCATCTCCATCGCGAAAAATCTTTTTAATTTTTTCGGCCACCTCGCCACTTTCACCTACTAAACCTAAAACAGGATAAACAAATCCTCTCTCCACTACCGGATAAACAGCGGTTCTCCGGCTTTTTGTTTGATAGTCTTTAAATTCCATAAATTTATGTAATTACGGCCGTTGCTCCAACGGTCAAAATAGTAACAATAATACCAGCGGCTATAACGCCAGCAAAAATTGGCCAAAAAGCCTTTTTTAAAGGAAGACCAAACAACCAAGCAGCAATAGAGCCAGTCCAGGCACCCGTGCCTGGCAAAGGAATAGCTACAAATATAAACAAAGCTACAAGACCATACTTTTCTAATTTTTGCCAAGTTTTTCGACGAGTACGTTTAAAAATTGACTCTAAAATTTTTTTCAAAAAAGGAGAATATTTTTCTGCTAACTCTACAAATTTATTAAGACCCAAAATAATAAAAATGATGGGAATGCTATTACCAATAATAGCTAAAATTAAAGCCATAAGGGGCGGCACATGCCAAACGGTAATAGCTAATGGGATAGTAGCCCGTAATTCAGTTACTGGTATGGCTGAATAAACCAAAGTAAGTAGTTCCTTTGAGCCAATAAATTCTTGTAAAAATTCCATATTATTTCTCTCCTAAAGATAGTGCCTTAAGTTTAGAGGCTAGCTCTTTAAGCTGTCTCGGATCAGCCATAGGACCACTAGCCGAAGAAAGCCAACCCTCATAAGTAGAAAACCATTGTGCTGGCCCAGATGAATAGGAGTGCCACTGGCCTCGTTTTAAATTTTCAGTCCCATGCATCGGAATAAGCTTGATATGAGCGTGATTAACGCCGGTTCCCTCCATAATAACCCCAATTCGTCCAACATCGGCATAATAATTTTTAAGAATTTGGGCTACCTGTTTAGCGGCTACCATGAACCTGCATAGTACTTCATCGGGCAGGGCAAGGACATCACTGTCATAATGTTTTTTAGGAATAACACAAGACAACCCTTCAGTATTGGGGTCAATTGCCAAAAAGGCCATAAAATCACTATCCTCCCAGAAAATACCGGGAGTAGTTAACCGACCAGCGGCTATATCACAAAATAAGCAGGAGCTATTATTTTCTTTTTGGGAGTGATTAGTCATACTATTAATTTAAATTAAGATACACTAAATTCAGTTTAACTAATATTAGCCCTAATTATTGTTTCCTTTTTGGCAGGCACCGGTATAAAAATCATCAGCTAGACAGGAAGAGCCATCCTCAAAAGTACAAACAGCATCAGGAACGGCAAGAGTATGGCCACCAGACCAAGCACAAAATTTTTGAGCTCCAGTATTATAACCGGTAGTTTTAACTCCACCAATAGGACAATCGCCACGGAACATCGCCCATTCCTCGCAGGCTCGATTATCGTCAAAATAACATAGTCCGTATTGGCTATTATCCGGCCGTGAAGCTATCTCCAATTGCCCTCCTTTTTCTTGGCAATAAAGACTGGCTGGATTAGCCACAGTAGCTACATCAGGAGTTGTAGTGGTTATTGGCTCTTCACTGGCGATACAATCCTTTAAGGTAGTCGTGCCATTTTCTTCAATAAAAGCCTCGTTACCTTTATTCCAAAAGACAAACATTTCATTTTCGGTAGCATAACGCGCTCCATCAGCAGATAAGGCCTGGGGCACACGAAGTAAACGTCCATCGGGTAGGGATAAATCAACAAAACTATTTTCTTCATTATGAAAAACTGCATTGATTACCTCACCACCTGGACAAATGAAGGTGGCATGAATTAGAGCTGTACTATTGCCTGTCTCTTCAGGAGCTGATGAACTAACTATCTCGGTAGAAGATGAAGTGGTAGAAACCAGTGGAGCGCTAACTGGACGACTAAAAATTAATAAAACAATAACAATTAGCAATATAGCGATAATTAGCCAAATGATAGTTTTTTTGTTAGAAGTCATAAAATTATAAATAAAGTTTGGTCGTTTTCAAAATTTTTAATATCTTCTTCAATCTTGGTGATTTTTTGTATCGCCTTATCTAAGACAGACTTTTTATAGGCTTGTAATTTTGTATTATGTCTTGCGTCAGCATTAATAACCTTTGATTTTATTGGAGGATTTGCTTTATTAATACCCCCCAAAATATTGTTTTTACTCATAAAATAATTAGTTTTATAATAATGAAATTAGCGGTGTATTTTGGGCGAAATCCGAACTTTTTTGACGAAAATTCAGATTGCGACTTTTAATTGCCACCCTGTCTGCCTTCGGTGGACAACAGGCGGGTAAAAATTCATTGGTGGGGACGACACTCAGCCTCCATTCTTTTTGCTTGCTTGTTCCTTGGCTTTGCCAAAAACTTTTCAGAAGGCGACGGGCTACAAAATGAAAATGAGAGAAATTCATATTTTAAGAAAGTATTTTATTTTCTAAAGCTTCCTCAAATTCCTTTTTTAATTTCTCGTTATAAAAAGGCAAACCTATAAGTTTAAAATGTTTGTTTTCTAACTTCAAATCTGTCTCTGCCTTGTTTTCTAATGTAAGCAAAAAATCTTGCTTCCAACCTTCTTTAGAATTTTCAAATCTCCCCTGTTTATCTTTAAACTGATCGCCCTTAGGTTCAATAAAAATCTGGTAAATATTAACAACTTTATTCCTTTTTTTGAAAATCATTATGAAGTCCGGCTCAAAAGGTCTTCCCTCATCAAAATCAAATACCTGAAAAAATTTTTCATTGCGGAGTAAGGCTATATCCGAATATTTTTGTCTTAACTTTTCTATAAATCCATCAATAAAACTGATAAATTTCTGTTCTTCGTCTGTGCCATAAAATTCAGTCTGGGCATACCAATCTTTTTTAGCTAAATTAACATCTTCCAATTCTTTATTTTGAACTTCATCAATATCTATTTTGATTTTTTTATCTTTAAAAACCTGCCTCAACATTCTGGCTTTAAATAGGCGGGTTCCCACAAATTCTGAGGTGTTAACCTTCGCTTTTTCTGATATATTTTTCAACACAAACAAAGCCATATCCAATTTCGCAATTGGCATTAGTTGGTTTAATTTGTCCTTTGGGCCTGAAATTTCTATCTCGACTCCACCCAAATAACGAGAAGAGGAAATGAATTCTCTAACTGATTTAATGTGTGGAAAATATCTTTTTAATGTTTCAAATTTATAGAACTCAAATTTATCTAATGCGCCTCTAACTATATTCTCTCCAAAATCAGAAAGTTTATATTTTATTTTACTTTGCTCCACATCTTTTACGGATTTTGATTCCCCTTTTTCCTCAAAAACAACATCTTCTCTAAGTTCACCGGTTCTCAGTTTATATGAGTAAGTGCGCTCAATTCTTGCATCATCTAAACTAAGAATCTCTGTCCTTGGGTTCGGCACCCTATCATTTATGAAAACTACACCATTTTTCCAAAAGTCAGTCTTTTTAAAAGAATCCTTAATGAATAGGTCTTTTTGAACATATTTTTCTGGTATAATTCCCATTTCTGTGAGAGTGCTTTTTATTTCATCAATATATTTAGGATTGTGTGCGCTGTGATAGTGCAATGTCTCCACAATTCGCAACTCGCTCTCAGTGTCTTTATCAAACTTCCTTTTATATTTATCCTCTGTTTCATCTAATTGAAATGGAAAATATCTTGCTCCTCTGCCAATAAGTTGCGCCTCTCCCATTGTGGTATTGCCCGGCTTGTATTTGCCATGAACATATTTACCATCGCGCGTATCATACAATCGGACAATGTCAAATAAATTTAACACATCCCATCCTTCATTTAGCATATTTACTGCAAAAATTGCCCTTATTTCATTATTTTTATTCTCTAGCGAATTTAATTTTAATTGTCTTTCTTCATCAATATTTTCTGAATCTAAAAGCATCACTTTTTCTTTTGAGAAATCTTCTTGCAACTCCTTAATTAAATTTTCAAAAGCTATATTCTCTTTTTTAAAATAATCAAACGCTTTTTCTAAATCCATTCCTTTTGCGCGCGAAGATATTTCTTGAATATCTTGTGTTTTTAAATGTTTAATTTTTGCCAAAAACCCTTCATAATTTTCTTTTGATTCTTTTATGCTTTTTGACTTAAAAAGAATAACTGGCTTTAAATGTAATTTATATTTTTCTGCTATCTTCCGGCGATATTGGCTTAAAATGACTGCTTGTAATGCTCTATCTAATGGTTCTAAATCTGCTTGTAAAACCTCTATCTCTTTTGAATATTTATCTAATCTAAATTGCCTTAAGTCATACTGAAAAATGATCTTCTCTTCATATTTTTCTCTAATATTTTGATTACTCAAATCAATGGTAGCGGTAAATTCCAATAAAATATTTTTAGTATTACTATTTAATATTTTTTGAACTGTATATTCCCAACTTTTTTCTAATTCAAGCTCTTGCCTGCCTTGTTTTGTAATTGTTTGTAAATGGTGCGCCTCATCAGAAATTAAAACAATTTCTTTGTCAGCAAAATCTTCATAGGTCAAAGCGTCTTCTTTTGGAAAATTTAAACGAATATGCAATCCTTGAATTGTTGTAAAAAGGATATTTATATCATCTGGACTGGCTGTTTCAAAATTTTGAACTTCTTTTACAAAAACTTCTTTTCCGCCAAATTTAATTTTTGGCGCAAAAAGATATTTTTCAGATAAAGTATTTAAGAAATTGTCTTTTGTTTTCTCAATAATATTTACACTATTCACAAAAAAGATAAAATTGCGATAGCCTTGCTTGTAAAGCTGTAAAATGTTGGCAGCCATAATCAATGTTTTACCGCTTCCGGTCGCCATATGAAATAGTAAATGTGCCGGATAAACTCGTTTTTGATAATCTTTAAAATAAAAATCAAAACGGCCAAGAGCTTCCTTTTGATATTCCCGCAACTCAAGTTTTGGATTCAAATTTTGAGCAACTTCATCGTCAATCCGTGAAGTAAAAAAATTCTGCCCAAAAGAGTCTTTTATTGAATTAAAAGCTTCGTAAAGCATAGTTAAACTATCTCCTCCACTACGTCCTCAATTAGTTTCAAATATTTATTTAAATAGAAATAGTCCGGCTCACTTTTTGCAGCTCTAGTTAAAATTTCAAATTCAGGATTTTCTTTATTATTTCGGTCAAAAAGTATCAATCCAACGCCGAATTTAAGACATAACGATTCAATTCTTTTAATATCGGTTCCGCGAGCATCTTTTGGAATTACCAAATATACCTTATGACTAAAAAGTTTATAAGAACAAACTTGTCCAAATGCAGTAATAAGTTGATTTATGTCGGTTTTTATTTCGGCGCTAATGACTTCAATTGGCGGCTGAATATGGCCAATTCCCAAAATTCTATAAGTTCCAATAACATCTGGCGTGCCCCACCTATCTTGAAATCTATTGCCGCCCAACGCTACTGCTTTTGTGCATTCTTCTAAATCATTTATTAAATAGTCTGCGAATAATTTATAAAAATCTTCTTCTTTAATTTTCGTTTCTTCTTCATGTTCGATTGCTCCAAATTCCTTCTCTTTCAAATATTTCCGTAAAATATATAATCCTTTTTCTGGTCTTATTACGTCTTTAACCTCTCCTTTATCAATTTTTTGCTTAAATTCCCAAATAGTTCCGTGAATCGTATTTATTTTTGTATCCGGCAATAATTCACTTATGCTCCTCATTAAATCAGCATAACGAATTCCTTTCGGTGAATTCTCTAAAATTTCCCTCGCAGTTTTAATTATTTGTTCTCGTTGTGTGGTCATAAATTCTAAAAATTAATTTCCATAAAACTCTCTATTTATTTTTTTATCTTCTTCATCAACTCCATATTCCTCGTCGTCAATTTCACTATAATTGACATAAAGATGGTTTTTGTCTAAACATTCCAGCAAGAATCTTCTTTGGTTTTCAATAGATAACTCTTCAAAATCTTTGGCGTTTTCATCAATGGCTTTTATATCAACTTTATAGCTTAAAAATACCTTTTCTTTCATTATTTTCCATAATTGTTTCAATTCTTCTTTTGTTTTTGCTTTTTGAATTTTTTCAACAAAATTCTCATTCCATTTCGCAAGCTCTAAGTAAACAAAATCACCCCCACCTTTCCAACCGACTTGTTTTGAAATGCCAGTTTGATCGCCATTAATAACATTGTTTAATCTAACTACCGCACTATTTTCTCCATAATCAAGTTGTTCTACTCCTATATACTGCCTCCCCATTTTATGAGCAACAGCACAAGTTGTGCCGGTACCCATAAAGAAATCTAAAACTAAATCACCTTCTTTAGTAACTAAATCCAATACTATTCGAAGTAATTCTTCCGGTTTTTTCCCGTATTTCAGCGTTACACCACCCTCGTTAGCAATTCCCTGCCACAAATCTTTTGAAATAAGATTGGTTAGTTGTTCTAGTTTAAATATCATTTTCTTTCTTCCTTGCTCTTTTATGACGGCATTTTCTCTTAAAAACAAAATACCTTCTTTTTTATAAACATAATATTTCATCTTTTGCCCTTTATACTTACCTTTAGTTGGGGTATAATAATACGAGAACAAATCATTATCCGGTATCAATTCCTTTATTTTTTGTTCAATTCCGCCAGACAAAGTAGCAGTCCTAAATATTTTTTCAAAATTTTGAACATAAAATTCACTTACATTTTTGATTTCTAGAAAGTTTATTTTGCGAATTACGTAGTCTTTCATTCTTCTGATCTCTATTTCCCCATTTTGCGTTTCTAATTTGCCAATTTTGTCTCCTTCGACACCTTCCGATTCAAAAAGCAAATTATAACTTTCTATGGTCTTAGACTTTTCATCTACCATCTCTTTTTCTACTAAATTATTTATAGCTTCTATATCTTTTTTCCTTCCATAAACTAAAATATTTTCTTTAACATCGAAAATTAATCCGCCAGTTGCTACACCGGAAGGTGCTTTTATTTTTATTGCAATACTTGATATGAAATTTTCACGTCCAAATACTTCATCCATCAAAACCTTCAAATAAGCATGTTCCCGGTCGTCACATTGTACAAAAATAACCCCATCATTTTTTAATAAATTTTTAGCTACTTCTAACCTATTTTTCATAAAAGTAAGCCAAGTAGAATGATTGAATGCATCATTATATTTAAAATCATCATTTCCGGTATTATACGGTGGATCAATGTAAATCAGTTTTACTTTTCCGGCAAAGCGTTTTTTAAGAGAGTGGATAGCTAAAAGATTATTACCTTTGATAATAAGATTATCTTTGATATCTCCGTTTTCGTCAGTTTTGAAATTATCTAATTTATGTTCACCATTTTTATCAATTCTTTTGGCGTTGGTAAAAACTTTGGGGTCAAGTAAACGGCTAATCTCATCCGGAGCCAATATTTCATTCCAGAAAATTTCATCTCGTTTTTGCTCTTCTTTTGTCATTCCACCCTCAAGAATACAATCTTTATAAGGCCAAGAAAGCACAACTTCTTTCTTCTCACTAATAAATTCACCTTTTTCATCAACGAGTCCAATTTTATTTTTAAAAGTAGTATAACTATCTGGTAAAAATTGTTTATTGGAAACAAACTTAATAAACTTATCCTTGTCAAAAATTGTAGCTTTTCCAATTTGCTTAAAAAATACCGCTTTCATCTGCTCGTCTGATAAAAGACTCTCAATCATGTCCTTATCTAGTTTTATCGCTAACTCAATAACTTTATTCTTTAAAAGTTCGCCCTCGCTCACAAGGCGTTCATCTTTTTGAAGTAGATTTTTTAAATTGTCCAATATGCTTTCCATAGTTTTATTTAATTAAATCATCAATACCGACATCTAAAGCATCAGCGATTTTTTTGATGGTTTTAATTCTAGGGTCTGGTGTAGCCCCAGACTCAATTTTTGTAATTGTATGTAAAGTAATACCAGCAAGTTTAGATAACTTGTCTTGGGAAATACCCAGTTTTGCTCGGTATCTTTTTATATTTTTTGCGATAGATGACATTTCCTTTGACATTATAATATAATTTTACTATAACAACTTTACGGTCATTATTACTATTTGCTATTATTAGTATATGAAATCTATAGTGGAAAGTCAAACAAAATTAGTAAATAATAGCCCGTCGCCTTCTGAAAAATTTTTGACAAAGCGAAAGAGCAAGCGGACAGAAACACTGGGCGGGATTATTCAAAATCCCAGCCAAAGTCCAAAAAGTGATAATTAGCGGAGGAGAAGGGATTCGAACCCTTGATGCCATATAGGCATAGCGCTTTTCGAGAGCGCCCGATTCAACCACTCTCGCACTCCTCCATTAAGCCAACTAATTCATTGTTTATCTTGAATTAGTTGTTTTAATCTGTCAATCTCTGCCGTATTAAGCGACCGCACCGCCCCAATGGGCAGACGACCCAACTTTAAAGGACCAAGTCCAGTTCTTTTTAGGTCAATCACTTCATAGCCTGCTAATTTTAGCAATAAACGAATCTGTCTCTTTTGACCTTGCTCTAAAATAATTTCTAACCGATCACTAGCCAATTGACGGCTTATTTTAGCTCTAGCTAAACTTTGGCCGTCATATAACTTATGACCCTGGGACAAAAATGTCTGTAGTTTTATAAAATTAGCAGAAGTAATCCCCGGTCTAACAGTGACCTCATAAATCTTAGGGTGAGTAAAACGAGGGTGGGTCAATTTAGCTGCTAAAATTCCATCATTGGTTAAAAGAACTAAGCCATGGCTATTTTTATCTAAACGGCCAGCCACAAAAAGCCGCCCCGGATAATTCACTAACTCAAAAATATTTTTTTCATGAGGCAATTGTTTATTAGTACAAGTATAGCCTACCGGCTTATTAACCATGAAATAAACCGGAGCCGGCTCCTGATTAGCTATTGGGCGACCATCAACCTTAATAATTGTGTGAGGGTTAATAATGATCTCCCCTAAATGAGCTGGCTGGTCATCCACAGTAACTCGTCCGGCTCTAATTAAAGATTCGGCTTGTCGTCTGGACCAAGGGCCATGACTGGCTAAATATTTAGTTAATTGCTGTTTCATGGCTATTTGCTTTTTAACTTCCCCATTAATTGCCAGTTAAGCCAACCAGTAAGCGCTAGGCCTAGCCAAAATAATACTGCTAAATCATTTTTAAAATAAGGCACATCTACGAGACCATGGATAAAAGCAGCCAGCCAAGCCCCAAATAATCCCCAATTAAGCCAAGCTAAATTATTTTTAAGATGATAACCACAAAAATTGCGACAATTAATAAATAGAGCCTTAAACCATAGCCACATAAAAATTATCATCCCCATTAGCCCCAATTCACTCCAAAAATTTAAGATAATATTGTGAGGATAAAGGTATATCTCTACCGGCTGCCAGACTGGTTTTTCTGACTTATCTACTGGCTTAAGCCAAATACCTGTTTCATGATATGGCTTCACACTAGATTGATAATTAGCAAGACCAGCCCCAGTAAATAATCGGCCGTCTCGTAACATCTCCCAAGTTTCTTGCCATTGAGCTCGACGGATTTGGCCTGATTCATCGGCTAAAGAAATTTTCCTATAAATTCCAGGGTTTTCTAAAGTAACAATAACCAAAATAGCAGTCAAAATAATAGATACCACCTTACCACCACGGCTAGAAAGAAAAATCATAACTATAATAGCTATAATCAATCCAACTATAGCGCCTTCGGAATGGGCCCAATAAAGAGCCAGCCAACTCAAAATAATACTAGCGGCTAGTAAAATATTAGACCAAGTAAATAGTTTAGACCGTTCTTTTATTAAATAAATAAGGCAACCCAAAAGTGCTAAGCTAACTGGGGCCACAAAGAGACCAATAGCATTGGGGTAGCCAAAAAAAGAAGTAGCCCGCCGACCAGCAACTGACGCCCACTCAGGATTAAAAATGAGCTGGCCGGTAAAATACTGGTAGCCGGCTAATAAACTAATTAAGGTTACACTACCCGCTAGAAACAATAGGGCATTAACAATGTCTTGAGGTTTTTGCCAAACATTAAGGGCAATAACAAAAACTAAAATTGGCTCAATGAAATAAGCCTTCCAAATTCCCAGGGCTGGAAGACTATAGCCACTAATAGCAACGGCTATCCAGGCAATAATTAATATGATAATTATCTCCCAAGTAAAAGGATAAGGATGCCAATTCTGGGGTTTACGAATAATATTCTTCCAAGGCCGAGGCCAAGACTTAATGAGCCAAACCATGGTGGTAATTACAATGAATTCTTCTAAGACAGTAGAAGGCAAAAAACCCACCTTAAAACGCAATAAATAAACAGGTAATAAACCAAATAGCAAAGATAGAGCTAATTTTAAGTTACTCCATGACAAAATAAGCCACAAAACACCGACGACTAAAATTAACCAGCTCATATTTTTAACTGACTTAATGTCTTAAGCTTCCAAACATTATTAACCGTGTCATAAAGGGCAAAAGAGGCCGGATAATAAATTCCCCCTAGTGTGCCAGGATTCACGAGCCAAGTATTATTATCTAATTCCTCCCATGGTTTATGACTATGTCCGTAAAATAATACTTCTACTGACCCTTCTCTTAATACTTCTTCCCAATATCTTGGTTCGTGACAAAGACCAATGTGCCGTTTATCTACAATAATTTGACCATACCGACCAACATTATGCCACTGAGGATAACTGGGAATATCACTGGTTAAATAAGTATCACAATTGCCCTGAATAAAATAAAACTCCTTAGGCCAAAGTCTAGCTAGCTCTAAAAGCGTATCGGCATTAGTTAAATCTCCCAAAAAAATAGCCGCATCGACTTGATTATTATTCGCCCAATTAAAACAAGTCTCTAAATTAGGCAAATTATCGTGAAGATCACTAAATACTAAGATTGTCATATTAACCAGCGACTCGCCAAATTTCTTCTAAACTTGTCTCGCCATTAGCTGCTTTAATTAAACCATCGTGGGTCATTAGCAGTGATCCTTGTTTAATAGCCAATTCCTCAAGTTCAGCTTCAGTAGTCAAGGGTTGCTGGATTAATTTTTGCATTTCTGGAGTAATAATAATAACTTCATAAATACCTAGACGGCCATTATAGCCAATACCACGACACTGAGGACAACCAACTGGTCCATAAAACTGAGACTTATCCGGCAACCTTAAGTCTGGCCGCTCACGTAAAAACTCCCAAATCGGTTCAGTTTGCTTCCAGATTTCTGCTGATGGAGTAATGGGTTTTTTACAATGAGGACATAAACGTCTAACTAATCGTTGGCCAATAGAGCACTCCAGGGCGCTAGCCAGCATCGGCCGATCAACACCTAATCCGGCAAACCGAGCAATTGCGCCAGCCGCACTATTAGCATGAATAGTAGATAGCACTAGATGACCAGTTAAGCTAGCTTCAATGGCCGTTTTAGCCGTTTCTGGATCACGAATTTCACCCACCATAATGATATTAGGATTTTGACGCATTAACGAGCGCAATGCTGCCGCAAAAGTATAGCCACCAGCTGAATCAATTTGGGTCTGCATTACTCCGTCAAGATGATATTCAATGGGGTCTTCAATAGTAATAATTTTTACCTCCGGAGTGTTTAATTTTCTGAGTAAAGCATAAAGGGTAGTCGTCTTGCCCGAACCAGTAGGACCAGTAGTAATAATAATACCCTTAGTCTTATGCATCGATTCATTAATAAGGGCTAAAGAAGTATCTCGAATACCTAGATCGGATAACTCCAAACTAATAGATTGGCTAGATAGCAAACGGATAACCACTGTTTCTCCATAACCGCCAGTAATTAAAGAAACACGACAATCCATCCGCTCTTGCGGTAAAACCATACTAAAACGACCATCAAAGGTTGGCTGTTTAACGCTGAGTGATAAGCCTATTAAATTTTTAATCTCCCCAATTAACGGAACATAATGTTCTGAGCCTAGGGTAATAATATCATGCAAAATACCGTCAAGACGGTAACGAATCTTTACGCCACCTTCAATGGGGTCAATATGGACATCGGCAGCCTTACTAGCAATAGCTCCAGCCATTATGGCAGTGATCATCTCGCTGGTTGGTTTATTAGCTAATAATGTACCGGCCTGATTAATATCTTTAGCTATGGCTTCACCAAATTGTAAGTCTGCCTCTTTAATAGTTAAACCACGCCCCAATGTCTGAGAAACAACTATGTCATATAAATCATCAATATAATCTGTCTTACCCACCACTCTTAAGACTTCTGCCAACGAAGTCTGACCATCAAGCATTCTTAAGATTCCGTCTTGGAGCATAGTAACCATACCATCTTCAATGGCTTGCCGCATTACCTTAAACGAAGGCGCCCCCTCATTTAATAAAACCTTCATTGGCTCAGTCATGGTAAAAATCTCGAAAAGACCAACTCGCCCCTTATAACCAAAACCAGAACAGTAGGGACAACCTGGCCCAGCCTTATAAAAAGTCGGTAATTCCCGGGGTACATCAATGTTGGCCTTAGGAGAAATAACCGCTAAAATTTTATTAATCTGCTCTTTCTCTTCTTCAGTGGGCTCATGGACCTGCCGACAATGGGGACATAATTTACGGACTAAACGCTGGCCAATAATAGCATTAATAGCTGGCGCTAATTGGTATGGCTGTACCCCTAAATCAATTAACCGTGGCAGTACTCCGGCCGCATCGTTAGTGTGGAGAGTAGAAAACACTAGATGACCAGTTAAACTAGCCTGGATAGCAATAGTAGCAGTATCTAGGTCACGAATCTCACCAATCATAATGATATTAGGATCCTGCCGCAAAATTGATTTAAGACCATTAGCGAAAGTATAGCCTCGACTTTCATCAACTTGACTTTGGTTAATGCCCTCCAACTCATATTCAATTGGATCCTCTAAGGTAATAATCTTAACATCAGGAGAGTTTAGTTTGTTCAGTATAGCATATAGGGTGGTCGTCTTGCCTGAACCAGTAGGGCCAGTAGTTAAAATAAGACCATTAGGTTTAACCATCTCTCGTTCCAGGGTGGCTTGAACTGCTGGTCGCATCCCCAAACTATCTAGGGGCAACACAGCTGACTCAGGCCGCAGTAATTTTAAAACAACGCTCTCACCATAAGCTGTTGGTAAGAATGAAGCCCTAACGGCTATTTTTTCTTTAGGAAGAAAGATATCAAAACGACCATCTTGCGGTTTGTCTTCTATGTTTAGTTTTACCCTAGCTAACACTTTTAGCCGAGATAAAACTTTTTTCCATTGATTCTTAGGAATAGAAGCTACATGTTGTAAAACCCCGTCTACTCTCATTCTAACCGCTATTTCGGTTTCTTCAGCCTCAATATGAACATCACTACTAACTGTCTTTAAGGCAGCAGCAATAATTAAAGTCATAATCTGGCTTACGTTAACTTCTTGTAATCTATTATTAAGCGTCTGAAAATCATTTAATTCTTCCTGATAGCGTACTAAATCTGTTGGGCTAATTTCTACTCCCTCAAGTCGTTTAATTTTAGGCAGAGTATCATAAACTTTGAGACCATACTTCAAGCTACGTGGAGAAATTAAGTAAAGCTTACTTTTAACATGGTGCTTATTTTCTAATTCTTTTATCTTCCTGGTGAGATGATCGCTAGGGTTAGTCGTGCCAACCCTAATATTACCTCCTTCGTAGTAAAAACAGACCGCTTGCAATTCTTCTGCTTCGTCTTGATTCAACAGAACAATCGCTTCAGGACTTATAGGGAAATTAACTAAATCAACATATAACAAGCCGGCCTGGGCCGCCTGGGCCGCCACCTGATCCTCAATTGCTTGCTCGCGTAATTCTTGTTCGCGACGCGCTAATTTAGCAGCTTGTGAATCTTTCTGCTGCAATGCTTTATTATTTAACAAATCTTCAATGGATAAATTATCTTCTTCAGCCATAAATTTAACTTATTTGATTTTTACGTTCATTAACATAATTAGTCCAATCTTCAGCCATGTTTACCAGAAACTTAAATGGAGTTTCAATGATAAAGTCTAGAAAAAAGGCAAAGACGTTAATTTTATTAAACTTTTCACTAAGATATTTACCAACCGAAATAACTGGCAGACTAAAAAGGTCAAATAGGGTGCGCCACAGGCTTTCTTTTTCCTCTATAACCCTAAGTTCGTTGGTAGCTCTTTTAATACGGATAATAAAAAAACTGACAAACACTAAAAAGAATAGAAAAATTAAGATGCTAACCCAGGTGAAATGGAATATAGATAACAGCCAGATGATGGCACCGAACGTTATAATAAAAGTTAGCCCATAAAAGAAATTAAAAATCTGCCGGAGAAAACTGGCCTTTCTTTGGGGTATCCTTAATATGATGGGTTCTGACCGCTTATATTCTTCAAAAGATAATTCATTAACTAAATTTATAATTCTTTCTGTGTTACTTTCATCTGGCACCTTGGTGACTAAAACTGAGAAAAACAGCAAGGCTGGAGGAAAAAGAGCATTAAATAATAAAGCCAATGGCTCAATCTCTGCTCCAAACAACTTATTAGCTGGAACTTCTAAAAGAACAACTAAAATACCTTTAGTAATAAAAATATAGATAATACTGCGGGTAGCAGCTCGCCACAATAAGTTTTTAGCTTTTGTGTATTTTTTCTCACAAATTTTCTTAATCTGTCTAGGAAATGATTTAGGATCAGTTTTAAGGTTGGTATAAACCCCTATTGGATCTTGACGCAAGAGTTCTAACAAAACAGAGGTTGCCACAGCATAACGACTAGTAATTTTATTAAGTGGCTCGGCCAGTGGATTCTTTAATTGACTATTAATGGCCCGGCGAATTTTTTCAATATTTTTGGCTATTGCCGGCCAACGGCTCTCCGGCAAACTTTGCCAACCAGCAATATAGTATTTCAACAAAATAAAAGATAACATGTCATCGTCTAACTTGGCAAAATTGCGGTTAATTGAAAGATAAATTTGAATGGGTAAGTCCTTGGCTAATTCTTGCTGGTCAACCAATTGAATATTAGCCGATAGATACTCATAAAGATTCTTAATGGCTTGATTCAGCACTGGATCCTGACAAAGACGAGCTTCAATCTCACTAGCTGCTACTGCCATTAGCCAATCTATCAGTTGATTATGATTGGCTATTTCGTCTCTAATTTCCCTTAAATCTCTTTTAGTTAAATCCTTGCTTATTTCTTTACTTATACTAGGGGCAGCAATGTTTTTAATTACCAAATATTTTTTAATAATAACTGCCACCTCATCAATAAGGGTCATGGGCAGTTGATTATTTGGCAAATAACCGCCACGAATTAATTCTGTTAATAAATGCTCACTAATTTCTGCCGCTTGGCACTCTTTAGTGTCTCCTTCAATTACAATCTCCCGTCGCAAAATTCGCTTAATAGCCTCTTTCCGAAGCAAATATTCTTCTTTATATTCCACCACATTACGAATTTTTTCATAAAAAAAGGCCATGCGGGAAATAACGCTAGAAACCTTAATTTTAGGCTGATCTGATGTATCTTTAACCTGACCATGCTGAGTGCGATAAATTACCTGCAGTAATTGTTTAGTGTTAACATTAGCAGTTAAAGTAAAAGAGGCCTGTTCATGTAATTTAGGATTGAGGATCATAACAATATTTACTATCCATAAGAATAGCTAAAAAAAGCTTAATAGTAAAGAGAAAAATTAAGGTTAGTGTTGCTGGAAGAAATCCAGCTTTTTTGAGTAAAATCTAAGTGTTTATTTATTTAAATCGTAGCTTTGTTTAATAAGCGCAAAAACCGCTTCAAGCTCGCTATCTTTCTTCAGTTTCACCTCGTAATCGCCATTGCCCCAGTGCCCAATGGGTTTTGGTTGCGTTAAGTCGCGCGCGAGCTTTTGCGGATCATTAAGCTGTCCACTTTTGACATTGAGGAAAATTTTGAGGCCGCATTGCTCGACGACAATATCAGTAAAGTTTGTTGATATTTTATAAGCGATATATTTTGCTTTTGCTTCCTCAATAATGCTTTCATCGAGTGAAAGAATCTTTTCGCGCAAGGCTTGAAAAAGCACAACTGTCTGCTTATCAATTCCAGCAAGGTGGTCATCTACCGAGTAAGTTTTTTGTAGACGCTCCATTTTTTCTTTTCCTTGTTTTGATTTTTTCACTATGCCAGAGGTGGATATTCTGACTTTTTGATAATTTTCCGGTTCAAGATATAAAATTTCATCGTCATAAATTCGGTATCGTAAAAGTTCAACATTGATCGGCAGAATATCAGCAGTATCAAGATCAAATTTATTATAACTTCCAGCAATGCAGATGACGCGAGGTGAATCCCAGTCAATCTCGATGCTCATTTTTTTGCTTTGGCATAAAATTTCAAAATCGGCCTTATGGTCAAGAAGCCAGCGCAAATATGAAAGCCCTTGATTAATAACGTTGTCATTTTGGTTTTTCTTGTATTCAATAATGCAGGGCGAGCCATTTTTATCTATACCGAGCGTATCAATTCTGCCACCGAAACTTGTTGAGTATTCATGAGCAAGAAAAATAATGTCCAAAATTTCTTCCAAATTATTCTCAAAAAGTTCTTGAAGGTTTCGCTCCAAATCAAGTTCGCGAGCGACTATCTTTTTGACTGCCGAATTGTGGATTTTAAATAGTGCCATATTTTTATTTCATTAAAACATCAAGCAAAGCCCCGAGTGAGGCAATTAGTTCAATGTAGTGGACCTTAAGGGACTCGAACCCTCGACCTCCTGCTTGCAAAGCAGACGCTCTAGCCAGCTGAGCTAAAGGCCCAAAATATATTTAACTCTACTGATAGCGTAGTAATGGACCGAGCACCCAGCCCAAAAAATCATTTATTAGCCCAAAGGCAATACAAAAGCCAATAAAAATAGCAATAAGCCCAATTAATGAATAAGCCATTCTGGTTCCGCCATAGGTACTCATCTTCTCTTCAAAAAAATCTATACGGCCAAAATTATTTAAAATCCACTCTCGTTTTAAGATAATGACTACCCCCAAAGCAACTATGGCCAACCCACCAAAAAAATGCAACATATAGAGATAATTTAATGGACATAATTTAACGGATTATACCTAACATTACCAGATAAAACCTCAAAATGCAAATGTGACCCGGTAGAACGGCCAGTTGAGCCCATCTCGCCAATAACCTGACCTTTTACCACATTTTCTCCGGCTTTAACATATAAACGCGACAGGTGGCCATAGCGAGTTTTCAATTTACCATGATTAATAATAATAGTAGTACCATAGCCACCATTCCAGCCAGTAGCAGCAATTTCTACCCGACCGCTATCCGCAGCATAAATCGGCGTTCCCACCTTATCAGCAATATCAACACCGGTATGACGCCACGAATAATATTGAGTAATACGATGGCCTACTGTTGGCCAGGTCATACCACTACCTGACGAGGTTAAACTCTTTTGAGCCGTCTCTTTAGCTGAAGTAAAAACTTGTTGGACATTGCTCTTAACAGCTTGAGTGATTTGACTAGCCGGAGTTGATGGTGGCTGACCGCCAGGAATAATTAAAGATTGCCCAATAATTACCCTGTCACCAGATAAATTATTATAGGCAATAATATCAGCAGTCTTAACTCCATATTGTTTAGCAATCTTAGATAAGCTATCTCCAGCCTTTACTTTATGTAAAACTCCGCTAACTGGCAAAATGGTCAATTTATCACCAGGCCGTAGAAGGGCGTTAGGGCTCAAACCATTTTGCCAAGCAATTGTATTTATGCTTACTCCAAAAGCTTTAGCAATACCACTTAAAGTATCGCCAACTTTAACGGTATAATAGCTAATAGATCTAGTAGGGGCAGTAGTGGTCGTGCCCTGGATATTTGTTTGAGGCAAACTAATAAGACCTAAACTATATACCCAGCGGTCGGTTGTCATCCCAGAAATAGCCGCCAAATCAGTGGGCTGGGCCAGGCCAAGAGTACTCAAATTATTGGTAATAACGGCCGGATTATTAACATTCAATTGACGAGGTGGCTGGTCGTCTACCACAATATCATTAAATTGATTAAACTCATCACCAACTAATCTGGATAGCCATGTGCCGCGGACTAAATCTTCAGCAGCCATCAATTGATTAGTTTCTTGCCGGTTATACAAAACAATAAATAAAGCTATAGAGAGAAGAGTAATAGCCGTTAGCCAAACATTTTGTTGATAACGATTAATCGTCCGCCGACGCAATCGCAAATATAGCTTATAAATTTTAGCAGCTGGCCAATAGATAAATATCCAGCCAATAATTTTAAAAATATGCGACAATAGCCAAACGACTATCTTTTTGACTGCAAGCAAACTATTTAATAAAAATAATGAACCGTCAACAAAGAAAGCCTTTATTGATCGGCCTATATTAGACTTACCAATATGTTTATTTCCTAATATCAGCCTAACTCTAGCATTTTTAAGCGCCTCAGTCAATCAGACCCCATAATTCTTGCCCAAAATTACACAAAAAATAATCATACTTGCCCGACTAAATCTTTTTTGTTAGACTAATTTTAATTGGGTCACGTCGCCAAGAGGCTAAGGCAACAGTTTGCAAAACTGTTATTCGTGGGTTCGACTCCCACCGTGACCTCCAAAAATTATTTTTATTTTTATTAAGTCTAGAAAATTATAGACTAAAATAGTAATCTCTGATTTAAAAATAAAAAGCCATTTTATTCAATAAAACATTAAGTCTAGAGGAATGTGGTCAGAAGTCTTGACCACTTTTTTATTTTGTGCTATACTACCTCTATAGTTCTTTTTACTTCTTACTCTGGCTTCTCCAAAAAAAATAAAAAATAAAAATAAAAGGGCCAAGATCACCATAAAGGAGATCAAAAGTTCCTTGAAGCCGGTTTAAGAATTTTGCTCTTGAAATTTTTATAAAAATTTCAAGGAGGAGGCCGTCGGGGCCATTTCAATTTTTTACATTTTATGTAAATGAAGGGCCCGCAGTGGCTTCCTTTTTGTTTTTATAAATATTCTTGACGAACAGTTATTTTTCCCCTACAATACCAATACTTGTCTTTGTCGGCAAAATTAGGCCCTCATAGTTCAATGGATAGAACAAGGGACTCCTAAGCCCTAAATCCATGTTCGATTCATGGTGAGGGCACGGAGATTATATAAATGGGCCATTAGCTCAGCTGGCTAGAGCGCTTCCATGGCATGGAAGAGGCCAAGGGTTCAAATCCCTTATGGTCCACAACCCTCATCTTTGCTCCACGTGGAACAAAGATACCCTCAAATTAATTCTTTTATTTTTGTCCATAAAAATCTGGACAAAATATTTAGTGGAAAAGTCCATAAAAATCTGGACAAAATATTTATCTAATGGCTAACATTAGCTAAAATTCATAGCGGTGGATAACTTGTGGATTACTTCAATTTAAGTCCAGATAAACCTACCTTCTAAACATCCCTCCACTGTAAACCATGAACCAATACAACAACCCCTGGACCAATTTTGGCCAAGCGGTTGCCTGGGCGTATTTTCAAAAAGCTGACTATAAAATTTTAGCTAATAATTGGCACTATCATCATCAAAAAATTGACCTAGTGGCCCAGCAACAATCCACTATTGTTTTTATAGAAATAAAGCTATACCTTACTAATAAATTTAGCCGTACCAATAAAATAATGGGGGGCTACCATGAAAAACAATTACAAATAGCGGCTAATTATTTTTTGCCAAAATATAAAATCAATAAATGGCGCTATGATTTTGTAGTTATTAGTATTAATGGCTACCAAGGACTGGCTAAACTTAAACACTACCGGCAAATTACTCCCAGTCCACACTATTTAAAAAATTCTAAGACAATACTTGACTTGCCACTAGCAACTCCGTATAGTGGAATAAATTAAAACAAATAACAATATGCGCTTAATTATTGTTGAATCGCCAACTAAAGCTAAAACTATTAGCCATTTTTTAGCTAAAACTGATATTGTTGAATCATCATTTGGGCATGTTCGTGATCTACCAACCAAAAAACTTGGCGTTGACATAAACAATAACTTTGAGCCGGAGTATGAAGTACCAGCTAAAGCTAAAAAAGTAGCAGCTAAATTAAAATCCCTAGTTAAAAAAGCTGATGAGGTTATTCTAGCTACTGATGAAGACCGAGAGGGCGAAGCAATTGCCTGGCACCTTCAGCAATTATTAAAACTGCCAGCTAAACAAAAAAATCGCATTGTATTTCACGAAATAACCGAATCAGCCATTAAAAATGCCCTCAAAACGCCCAGAGAACTTGATTATAATTTAATCAATGCTCAACAAGCAAGAAGGATATTAGATAGATTAGTTGGCTATGAACTATCTCCTTTCTTATGGAAAAAAGTCGCTAAAAATTTATCAGCCGGGCGAGTACAGTCAGCAGCCGTAAGATTAATTGTTGAAAGAGAAAGGGAAATAGAAGCATTCATTAAACAAGAATATTGGACAATTAGCGCCCACTTACAGGCTCATAAGGAAAAATTTACTGCTCAATTAGTAAAATGGCAGGGAAAAACTTTAGATAAATTAGCAATAACCAATCAAAAGGAAGCCCAAAAAATTAAGGAACAACTCTTAGAGGCAAATTATAATGTCCAAAAAATCACCAGGGAAAAAATTATAAAAATACCGCCCGCCCCCTTCACAACCTCAACCCTGCAACAAGTAGCGAATCGATGGCTAGGTTTTTCGGCTAAACAAACTATGGTTTTAGCTCAACAATTATATGAAGGCATCAATTTAGGCCCCGAAGAACAAGTTGGCCTCATAACTTATATGAGAACTGACGCCCTTGATTTATCCAACGAATTCATACACCAAGCTCGCGCGGTTATCCAAAATAACTTCGGTTCACAATTTATAGCTAAAACCCCTCGTAAATTTATTAATAAAAACAAAAGGGCGCAAGAAGCTCATGAGGCTATTCGGCCGACTAACCCTAATCGAACACCAGAATCAGTAAAAAAATATTTAGATCCACGCCAATTTAGACTTTATGAACTTATTTGGCAGCGGGCTCTAGCTAGCCAAGCAGCGGAAGCACAAATTGACCACCTCTCAATAAATATTGAGGCTGACTCAGCAATGTTTTTAGCTACCGGTCAAACAATTACTTTTCCTGGATATTTAAGCATTTACCCTGAACAGACTCAAGAGAAAATTTTACCCCATCTTACGGATAAAGAACCTCTAAAATTATTAGAACTAACAACTGACCAACACTTCACTCAACCACCGGCTCGATATAGTGATGCTGGGCTAGTAAAACAATTAGAAAAATATGGCATTGGCCGGCCGTCTACCTATGCCCCAATTATTGCGACCATTGAAAAACGAGGTTATGTAATAAGAGATAATTATAAACGGCTAGAGCCAACCGCCATTGGTAAAATAGTTAATGATTTATTGGTAAAACATTTTCCTAATATTGTGGACTATCAATTTACCGCCAGTATAGAAAATAGCCTAGACGATATTGCTAGGGGAGAAGTAGCTTGGTCCAAAATTATTGCTGATTTTTATTGGCCATTCCACCAACATTTAGAAGAAAAAAGTCAGGAATTATCTAAAAAAGACATCATGCCAGAAACGCCAACCAATGAAGTCTGCGACAAATGTGGCGCTAAAATGGTCATAAAAATAGGGCGATATGGTCCATTTCTCGCCTGCAGCGCCTTTCCTAAGTGCCGCAACATTAAATCAATGAAATCAAAATCCACTCCTCAAGAATTACCAGAAAAATATCAACATTTAGCTAAAAAATATGCTAATGAAGTCTGCGACAAATGTGGCGCTAAAATGGTCATAAAAATAGGGCGATATGGTCCATTTCTCGCCTGCAGCGCCTTTCCTAAGTGCCGCAACATTAAAAAGATATATACTAAAAAACAACAATCTACTAAAACTAATAAACCTTAAATATCTTTTTTGATTTTTGATTTTTTAGCTTTAGCTTTTGCCTTAGATTTAACTTTACTTTTAGGCTCTACCTTAATTTCAATATGGCTATCTAGATCATTTCTCTCAGCATCCTCTTCTCCTGGTTCATGCTTTTTGGCTGAAGAAAAATGGGAAATCTTATTTTTTGCCTTTTTAAATATCTTGTTCTGGAATAAATTAATAGTCTTATCTACCAATTTTCCTAGAACTGACCAATAAGAAAACATAAATGACAGCTTGCTTTTAATGGAGTCAGTAATTTGGCTAACCACTGCCAACTGCCGATTAAATTCATCAATAGTTTTACGCATCTCCCGAATAAAGCCAGCAGCAGTAATAAAAAAATAAACCATAGCCGCGCTAAGGGCAATAATGCCAATAACTAAGGCTAAATTAACTAAATCATGAGAGGTAGAAAATATTTCCATAATATTAAAATTATTTATTATTTAGATAACTGTCTAGGCTTTGACCTAGCTGTTTTACTATTGATTTATCTAAAATCATAATCCCCTCATGGTCTTCCCCTAACCCTAACTCTTGCGCTGAACAAAGCATGCCCTTAGATATTTGGCCACGTATTTCCTTAGAAGATATAACCACTCCTGATGGTAAATGAGCGCCTTCCAGGGCAACTGGGACAAATTGACCAACTTCAATATTATTAGCGCCACATACTATATCTAATTGTTTATCACCAATATCTACTTTAACGATTGTTAGTTTATCGGCTTCTGGGTGTTTTTTTATTTCAATAATTTGGCCAACTACCACTAAAGGAAAGCGGTTAGCTGCTAAGTGGTCATTTTTTTTATGAAAAATCTTTAATAAATTCCACATATAGTCAAAATTAATGATCCTCCTTAAAGGTGGAGGAAATTATTTCTTTAGGTCTTGACTTATATTTATTAATTTTATGAGCTGAAGGGTGATTATCTCGAGGTTGGCAACTTAACATAAAAAATTCCAGCATTGCCAATCCGCCAGCTAAAATAAATAAATTAAACCAACTGAACAACCGCCGAGACAAAAGCCATAAAATAACAACCACACCAATCGCAATTAAGGCTGCCTGCCGAAAAGCAATAATAACTGCCCGATGAGCTAATTGTTGGCGGATGAGGCTAAACCGCAAAATAAAACCAAACAAAGACATGGTGCTAAAAACTGCCGCAAACATAGTTAGATAAAAAAGTCCCCACCCCAACCAATTAGTAGATAGTGGATCTACCCTAAAAAGAACCATAAACCAGAGCAACCAAAAAACAATTGCGGCCCCTAAATTAATCAAAAGATAATGTTTTAATTTCATGATTGATGGATTAAAACTTTATTATTATTATACTATAATTCACTAAGAACAGCAAAAAATTATTGTCTCCCAATGCAAAAAATGATATACTGCCATTATTATCAGTCAATAAATAAGGTCATGCCATGACTTCTCAAATATTATACCATTTTCCTAAAGAATTTCTTTGGGGCACCGCTACTTCTGCCCACCAAACAGAGGGCAACAATCTTAATGATTGGTCTGTCTGGGAACCGGGTAAAACAATTGATGGATCTATGTCCAGTATTGCTTGTGGCTCCTATCATTACTTTAAAAAAGATATCAGTCTGGCTAAAAAACTTAACAATAACGCCTACCGCTTTTCTATTGAATGGAGCCGGATTGAACCCAAACAAGGACAATTTAATACTAAAGCCTTACGGCACTACCAAGCAGTAATTAATGAATGCCTCAAACAAAAAATTAAACCCGTAGTTACTCTTCATCATTTTACTCATCCACTATGGTTTTCAACTATCGGCGGCTGGGAAAATCAGGCTGCGCCACACATATTTAATAATTATGTCATCTATCTGGCCCAAAATATTACTGGGGTAGAAATTTGGTGCACTATTAACGAACCGATGATTTACGCCTGGAATGCTTATGGGCGAGGTCATTGGCCACCGCAAAAGAGAAATTTAAACGCCTGGCAAAAGGTGGTAAACAATCTAATTCAAGCCCACTCCTTGGCTTATCAAAGCCTGCATTTAGCCAATAAAAAATGCTTAGTAGGCATTGCCAATAATAGCCAGTATTTTGAACCAGTTAATGACTATTGGTTTAATAAAAAAATAAATAAAATTGCCAAGTACATTATAAATGATTATTTTTTTCAAAAAATTAGCGGCTACCAAGACTATCTAGGTATTAATTACTATTTTTATAAACTAATTGGTCTAGGACGACGTTCTTTAGATAACTTACCACATAGCGATTTGGGCTGGCCCATAAATCCTTATGGATTATACGATGTTTTAATGTCAGCTAAAAAATATAATTTGCCCATTTATATTCTAGAAAATGGAATAGCTGACGCCAAAGATCAATACAGGGCAGATTTTATTAGAGAGCACTTAAAGATGGTCCATCGGGCTATCCAGAATGGTTGTGATATAAAAGGATATTTTTATTGGTCATTATTGGATAATTTTGAGTGGGATAAGGGCTTTACGCCTCGATTTGGGCTTTATACCGTTGATTACCCCTCACTTAAACGCCAACCCCGCCCCAGTAGCAAGGTTTATGCTAATATTTGTAAAAACAATGGATTATAAAATATGTGGCTAATAATTACGATTTTAGCTAATCTTTTAAATGGAGTAGTATACTTGGCCGATAAGTATTTCCTGTCACAAAAAGTTCATTCTTCGGTATCTTACGCCTTTTATGTGGGCATCTGGAGTATTGGCAATTGCGTTCTTTTTATATTTAATCGACACATACCAACGTTTGGCTGGCTATTATTAGATCTTTTGGCTGGTTTAATTTTTATGGCCGCCCTCTATTTTTGGTATAAAGCACTACATCAAGGTGAAACAACTAAAGTAGTACCAATAGCTGGCTCTTTTATCCCATTTTTTACCCTGCTTTTAAATTTTTTAATCGGCAGACACAATTTAACATCACAAGAGTTGGCAGCCCTTATTATTTTAATTGTCGGCAGTGGTTTTGTTTCTTTTAACCCCCACGACACTCTTTGGCATAAATGGTGGATTAAAATAAAAAAATTTCTCCAACCCCATAAAGCCAGCATGCGCAGTACTGGCCGTCTTTTATTTAACTCTCTAGTGGCTTCTTTTGTTTTTGCGACTTACTATGTATTTATAAAATTTATATATGACTCTCAGGGTTTTGCTAATTCATTCATCTGGACTAGGCTGGGTAGTTTTCTAGGGGCCTTATTACTATTAGTTCCAGCCAGAAATAGAAAGCTAATTTTTAATCGCCCGCGACGTCAGGCCACTGTAAAAAGTTGGCCGCTATTCTTGGGTATCCGGTTAGCAGCCTTCATTGCCTTTGTAATGACTAATTTTGCTATATCATTAGCTGATGTTTCTTTAGTCAACAGTCTGCAAGGGTTACAATATCTATTTTTACTAATAATCGTCTTCTTTATGGGCAAACACTATCCCAAGCTACTTAAACAAGAAATTAATCGCGATAATATCTGGCATAAACTAATTGGTATTATTTTAATTAATATAGGACTGTTTTTATTATTATGATAAAGAAAATCAAGAAACATTGGCGACGTTTTGTTATTATTCTGACCTGCTTGATAATCCTCAGTTTACTCTGGATTAGACTAACCCAACGGACAATCTACCCGCCAAAAGAACTTACCTATGGCTTAACTTTTTCCCCATTAGTTTTAAATGATATGGGCTTAGATTGGCGTGATGCTTATATTGAAATGCTAGATGATCTAAAGGTTAAACATTTAAGATTAATAGCTTATTGGCCAATAATTGAAAAAAATGAAGGAGAATATGATTTTAGCCAATTAGATTGGCAAATAGATCAAGCAAGCCAAAGAGGGGTAGATATAATTTTAGCCGTTGGGGCCCGCTTGCCTCGCTGGCCAGAATGTCACTATCCAGAATGGTATGCCCAGCAGGATAAAGAAAATCAACAAACAAAATTACTTAATTATATCCGAGAAACTATTAATAGATATGACAATAACCCCATGGTAATTGCCTGGCAAATAGAAAATGAGCCATTTTTAATTGGCTTTGGCGAATGCCCAAAACTAGATATTAAACTTTTAGACAAAGAGATAGCCCTAGCTCGCCAAAATACTAAAAAACCAGTTATCATCACTGACAGTGGAGAGTTAAGTGTTTGGATTCCCGCTGCCAAACGAGCCGATATCATGGGCACCTCAATCTATCGCCATACCTATAGCAAAACCCTCAAACATTATATAACCTATCCATTCACTCCTAACTTTTTTAGAATAAAGGCTAATATTACTGAATTATTTACTAATGCTAAAATCATTGTTATTGAAATGCAGGCTGAGCCATGGGGTCGTCAGCCTTATTTCACTTTACCAAAAGAGGAAAGAGATCGAACAATGAATTTAGACAAATTAAAAGACATCCTAGAATACAGCCGCCAAGGTGGTTTTAAAACTTTTTATCTTTGGGGGGTAGAATGGTGGTATTGGGAAAAAGAAGTAAATGGTAATAGTGAATATTGGGAATTTATTAAAAATCTTTTTAGCCAATCTTTATGAAACAACAACTAAGCATAGGGTTAGACATTGGAGGGTCTAAAATTTTTGGCCTGTTATATAACCAGCAGAGCCGAAAGGTCTATGCTGCCCATCGACAGCCAATTATGAAAGATAGCCTGCCAGTATTAATTGAGCAAATTAATCTAGAAATTAAACGATTAATTAGGGCGGCCGATAAAATAAAAAGTGTTCCTGAGACTATTGGAATTGGCATACCTGGAATAATTAAAAACGGCCAAATAATAAATTGTCCTAACCTAACTGTATTAAACAACAAAAATTTAAATAACCTTCTAGCTAAAGAATTTCCTGATAAAAAAATATCATTAGATAATGATGTTAATTGTTTTCTGCGGGCCTATTTAATGAGCCACCAATCCTTAAAAACCACAACTTTTGTGGTGCTAGCCCTCGGTACTGGCATTGGAGGAGCAATTGCTATAAATGGAAAAAATATTATCCCCGAATTAGGTATCAGCAGTGAAATTGGGCACATGATTATTGATCAACAAACTGAAGTTGATTTAGAATATTATTACCACAAAATAATGGGTCATCCGGCCGGCCGCCTCTTTACTGCTGCCCAAGAGGGCGATTATCAGGCGCAACAAAAAGTAAAAAAATTTGCCAAAATCCTAGGTTTAGCTATGGTTAATCTTAATAACCTCCTCAATCCTAAAGTAATAATTTTAACTGGAGGAGTTAGCCGATACTATAAAACCTATTTACCAGTAGTAAAACAAATAATAAACGAACGAAGCCTAACCCCTAATAGGCCTAAATGGATTATCGGACAAAATCAAAAAGCTGCAGCTATAGGGGCTAGTTTATTAATTTAAAAATTATAATCCTCTCACCAATAAAGTAAGTCCGGAACTAGTAACGGTCTCTCCGGTCCACAATTCTGCCTCTGCTGTTATTACATAAGTACCATTACCTTCAGCTGGCTGAGGAAAATTAATATTAGCTAGGCCATTATCATCCGGCTGGACAACAGTAATAAGCTGGGGCGAAGAACCTTTAATTTTGTAATATACTTTAATTTTATGGGCTAGCTTAAAATTAGTAATTTTAAGCTGAAGGGCCACAGGAAAATCAGCTGCCCGATAAGTCAAACCATCGCCAGGGGATAGCCAATCCATGGTTAAATTATTGATATTATCACCACCCTCCAAGATAATAGTAAGCTCGTGTTTAGTACAATTTTTAACATCATCACAAGCCTCTAGGGCTATTTTGTGCTGACCATTGGGCAAAAAATCAAGACTGATAACTTCATTTAAACTATCGCCATTAATAGTTTTTAACAAAAAGCCATTAATATATATATTAAAACTTTTAACCCCCCGGGGCGCAATAGCAGTAGCATTAACCAATAAACTATGATTACTAATATTTTGTCCTGGTGATGGACTAATAATTGTTAAATCGGGTTGATTCTCAGGAATATGTAAATTATCGCTGTCTTTGGGCGGTTCAGCTAAATTAAGTTTCTGTCTCTCGGCCCAACTCTTAACCCCCGCCTCCCAAGAAGCAAATTGGGGATCAGCTCCAGGGTTAGTAGGCGCTGGCCCGCGAGGATTTTCGCGATCAACATAATAAAGAATACAATGTCCTTGCCAATAACGGTCTTCGCGAATCATATCGGGTGGTGTAGAACTAGTAGCCAATAATCCAGAGACTTTATCTACCTTAACTACGGTAGTGGTCGGGATGACTCCATCTAAAACAGGTTTTCCGGTATCTTCAATTTCTGGCTTTTTAAATGTTTCTACCGGGGTGCCAGTTAAAATACGATTCATATAATTTTGCCAGATTGGAGCAGCGACTACGCTACCGTCAGCCCCTTTACTCATTGATTTATTGTCATTATTGCCAACCCAAACCCCGGTAATAATTGACGGGGTGTAACCAATAGTCCATGCATCTTTATAATCATTAGTAGTGCCAGTTTTAACAGCTGCCGGCCGATCATTAAGAGTTAAATGATTTTTAGCCCCAAAAATATACATACGTTCATCGTTGTCACTAAGAATATCATTTATCTCTCTGGCAATTTGCGGCTCCAAAACTTTAATATGTTCCGGCTGAGTCTCTTCAAGAATTTTACCATCTTTATCTTCCACTTTTAGTATATAACGTGGCTTAACCATCTCTCCATCACGCGCAAAAGCACTATAAGCGGCTACATGCTCGGCTAATTTTACCTCGCCGCCGCCCAAAACTAAAGACAAACCAAAGCGACTTTTATCGTTTAGGGTAGTATAGCCTAAATTTTTAGCCATAACTAAAACATCGTCTAGGCCTGCCAAATATAAAGTTTTAACGGCTGGAATATTGAGTGAACCGGCCAGAGCTTTCTTCATAGTAACTGGGCCATATTCTTGACCATTATAATTATGTGGCTCATAGGGTTTGTCTGGATCTAAAGAAAAATTAGTTACGACATCAAATAAAACTGTCCGCGGCGTATAACCCTTCATAAAAGCAGTAGCGTAAACTACGGGCTTAAAAGATGACCCTGGCTGCCGAGGCCTTAAGGTTAAATTTACCTGTCCGTCAATATCGTCATTAAAATAATCTCTAGAGCCCACCATGGCTAGAATATCTCCCGTTTTAGCATCAATAGAAAATAAAGCAGCATTATTAGCGCCAAAATTTTTTACATTTTTTTCAGCTTGAGTCATTACTGCCTCTTCGGCAATCTTTTGCTTTTCTAAATCAATAGTAGAATAAATCTTTAATCCTCCTTGTTCTAGCATTTTTTCGCCATATTTCTCGGCTAGCTGACCTTTAATTTCCATCACAAAATGAGGGGCAATAATATTGCCATTTTCTTGTAAGGGCTTAAACTGTAAGGGGAAATCTTTAGCTTCAGCTGCTTCCTCTTTACTAATATAACCTTGTTCGGCCATTAAATCTAAAATATAACGTTGCCGGGCTATTAGGGTGTCTCTGTTAGGACCATAGGGTGAGTAACGGGTTGGGGCTTGAGGTAGGGCTGCTAAAATTGCCGCCTCAGCTAAATTTACCTGACTAATGCTCTTACCGAAATAACGCTGACTAGCGGCTTCAACACCATAAGCATTGGAGCCATAAGGAATTTCATTTAAATACATCTGTAAAATTTCATCTTTAGAAAATTTCTTTTCAATCCGGTAGGCCAAAATAAGCTCCTTAATCTTGCGGGTATATGTTTTTTCTGAAGTTAATAGGGCATTTTTCACAAATTGCTGAGTTAAAGTAGAACCACCAGCCCGCCGATGGAACAAAACATTAGTGACAGCAGTGCGGAACATGGCCCACAAACTAAAAGCGCCATGGTTATAAAAATCCTTGTCTTCAATGGCAATCGTTGCTTGCTTAACATGGTCAGGAATTTGATCAAGATTAACTAGTGTTCTTTTTTGATCACCATGAATCTCATAAAGGATAGTTTCACCCTTACGGTCATAGATCTTAGTACTTTGAGCTATCTCTCTCTCTAGCAATTTATTAGGTGATGGCAAATCACGTGACAACCACCAGAAGGCGAAAACACTGATCATTAAAAATAAAATGAGCAACGCCCCAAAAAACTTAATAATCTTAGGCCAATTAAGACGGCGGCGAGTCGGCCGTCGAGTATTGGGTTGCCTTGATTTAACAATTGAAGATGAACGATGGCCGGTCCGATTAACATATGCTGTATAGGTATGAGAGGGTTTGCGGACAACTAATTTAGGTATGGGCATAATAAAAAATAATCTTTGTCTATTGAATTATAGCAAATAATTATATATAATTAAAAGTAGCTAGAAGGCCACAGCCCTTGCTAGCTTATATAAGGCTATGTTATAATAATGGCGAATTGATTTTTTATATTTCAATAAAGTTAATTTATGAACCTAATAAAAAAATTTATACCCACCCTTCTACTAGCTCAATGTTTAATAATCAATCTATTAACTATTCAGCCAGTTAAGGCTCAGGTTAATCTATGGGGAGAAGGTAATATAGCTACTTGCGCTTTTAATAATATTGGTTTTAGAGAAAGGGATCCACGGCAAATAGTAGTTGATGTTATTAAAATTATATTAGGATTTTTAGGAACTATCGCCGTAGTATTGATACTCTATGCTGGCTTCATATGGATGACTGCCGGCGGTAAACCAGATAATGTGGCTAAGGCTCAAAAAATTATCTCCGCGGCAGTTATTGGTCTAATAATTATTTTGGCTTCTTATGGTCTAACAATGTTTATAACTAAAGCATTAAGCAATGCAATTTAAAAATTTTTATAATTAATAATTAACAAAAAATTATGAAAAAATGGTTAATTGGTATTATGTCGCTAGTCTGGGCAACAAGTTTAATCTCTTTATCCCCAGTCACAGTCAATGCGCAAAACTTAGACGTTTGGGGTAATACTCAAAACTCCTATGCAAATATAGGACTATCCGACACTGATCCTCGCGATGTTGTGGCTAATGTAATCAAAGTAGTGCTTGGCTTTTTAGGAACTATTGCTGTCGTCCTAATTATTGTAGCTGGCTTTCAGTGGATGACGGCAGCTGGCAGTGAAGACAAAATCGCTAAGGCTAAAAAAATAATGACCGCGGCAGTTATTGGCCTAGTAATTGTTTTAATGGCTTACGCTTTAAGCACCTTCGTTATTAATGCTATAATTAGCGCGACTAATCCGTCTACGGCGGTACCCGACTAAAAGTTAGCTGTTATTAAATAAAATTTGCCAAAATGTTTTGGCAAATTTTGCCTCAGTATAATATAGTAATTATGCTGAGACAAAATTTTTAAATAGTCTTACATGGCTAAAAAATTAGTTCCCATTAAAAAGAATATAGTGTGGTTAATAGGAATACCTATCCTGTCAATGACATTAATCCACAGTAATTTCTTTCTACTTAGTGCCAGGGCAGAAGAAGATAAATCTTTTGGTCTTGATGCCGCAGCCACGAAGGCTGGTTTAAAAACTGGGGTTACGCTTCAGTCCAGAGCCGGACAAATAGTTGGCTCTGTTTTAGCCTTAGTAGGGATATTATTTTTTGTTTTAATAATCTATGGCGGCATTCTGTGGATGACTGCTGGCGGTAATGATACTCAGCTAAAAAACGCCCAAAAAACCATTACAACGGCAGTTATTGGCCTTATTATAGTACTTTCAGCTTATGCCATAACAATGTTTATAGGGCAAGCCTTGATATGATTTATGCGTCACTATGAAACGTAAGAAAATTTTACTTAATATTGTTTCTTTAATAATTTGTCTCTATACTATTATCCCTATCCCCCTTATTTGTCACGCCGACAATGAAGAAGCACAACAACTTTTTTTAAATGGGGTTACCATAACTGAATGGGAGATGGGGCCCAGAGATAACGATTTATTGAGCCAAATACAACTTATTGTTAATATCGTTTATGAGTTAATTGGTGTCATCTTTTTTATCTTAATAATCTATGGCGGTATTCTGTGGATGACTGCTGGCGGTAAGGATGAACAAGTTAAAAAAGCGCAAAACATTATTCAACGGTCAGCTATTGGACTTTTTATTGTGGTATTGGCCTACGCTATTACTTACTTCATTCTTAAACAAATTTTGTGATAAAATCCCATTTCTTTAAAATAATAAATCAACGTGTAGTCATTATTATTATAACGATCATGACCATAATAACGCCTCTGCACTTTATAACGGCGCGGGGTATTGAGGATGCCTTCTCTGACAATACAATTAAAATGACAGGGGAAGTTGCTGGTTATGACACCACCAAAGACAGTGTTCTCCCTATAGTCGCTAATATTGTTAATATCGTCTATGGCTTAATTGGTGTCATCTTTTTTATCTTAATAATCTATGGCGGCATTCTGTGGATGACTGCTGGCGGTAAGGATGAACAAGTTAAAAAAGCGCAAAACATTATTCAACGGTCAGCTATTGGACTTTTTATTGTGGTATTGGCCTACGCTATTACATATTTTATCTTAAATGTCGTTTTTCGTGTCCAGCATGTGCCATTAAAATATAGAGATTATTATATAACTACATAATAAATATGACTAAAAAAATATTTGCTACAAGCGTTTGGACTATAATTATAGTCGGTCAACTATTATTTGGTGGCCATACGGTTAAAGCTTACTCAACAAGTTCGGTAATGAACAATCTGGAGTCAGTAGCTAGGGGTAGTTATGACGTCAACACCAACGAGAATACATTATTAGACAATATAGCCACTATAATACAAGTAGTCCTTGGTCTGTTGGGCACCATTTTTGTTATCTTAATGATTTATGCCGGCATATTATGGATGACCGCTGGTGGTAATGATACCCAAGTTAAAAAAGCGCAAAACATTATTCAACGAGCCGCTATTGGACTTCTTATTGTTGTTTTAGCTTACGCTATTACTTACTTCATCTTCCAAAATTTACCAAATGGCGGAGAGAGCGGAGGGCAAGGATCAGCTTAAAAAATAAAAACCCGCTATTACTAGCGGGAAGTGGTTATTTGTTAACAATAACCACTGTTTTTTGTCCGGCCGAAATTTGCCGGACGATAATTGTTCGTAAATTATTACACCCACAACCCCAATTGGCAACGGAAAATATCAAACTTCCCACAGGTACCCGGACCTCGGTGGGGCTGGTTTCACCGGGCTCCAGAGTAATACCAGCGAAGGGACCATCTAACACGACGATCCGATAATCACTGGCATTCACTAGTCTTGCCAGAGTGGTCCCTTGTCCGGCCACCTGATTAGCCAAGTCTAACCAGGCCTGGCTAGCTTCAGGAGTGGTAGCTTCACGGGCCTTTTGCAAATAATAGGCCCGTAAACTTATCCAGTCTTGGTCACCCCTCAACTGGATCCAATTCTCAGCAGGTAGGACGCCTTTCGCGTCAACAGCTAAAATCTGTTGACCGTTGGCGTCCAACCCAACCTCCACTCTGGCTGTATTGCTGCTACAAGCAGCAATGACCAGAGTGATACCTACTAGGGCGATGAAAAAGCATGAGTGTCTCATTGGGCACCTCCTTTTATTTATTTATATTTTTTAGGTACTTTAATAGTAAAGTAACACATAAAGTAAATTTTGTCAATAATTGACAAAGCTATAATTTCTGAGATAATTAGTTTATGCTAGTTTAGATTAAACTAGCTTTTTTTATCAGCTAATTTTTTTCTATGTCTGAATTAATGAATGCCATTAAACTTATCTGCGAGGAAAAAAACCTCAATTATGAGGCAGTTATTGAGGCTATTGAATCAGCCCTAGCTGCCGCTTATCGTAAAGACTATGGCGACAAAAATCAAAATATTAAAGTCAGATTTAATGAAGACCTTTCTAAAATTAAGGTCTATGATGTTAAGACAGTGGTGGAAGACGTCCCTCTCCCAACCTTTAATGCCCCGCTAACCTTAGAAAATTTACAGGATTCAACTGTAACTATAGACCCGGAAACTAAGGGGTTAGCTATGGCGCATGAAGACCAGCTGCCGGCAGAAATACGCGATGAAAATGGGGAAATTATTAAAAAATTTAATCCTAAAACTGAAATTCAGCTTAGTGAGGCTAAATTAATTAAACCTGACATTAAAGTGGGCGATGAAATTATTATTGAATTGCCAACCCACACAGAATATGGCCGTATGGCCGCTCAAACTGCTAAGCAAGTAATTATCCAGAAATTAAGAGAGGCTGAACGTGATATGATTTATGAAGACTTTAAAGACAAAGAAAAGGAAGTAATCAGCGGAATTGTTCAACGCCGTGAAGGCCACAATATTTTAGTAGATGTCGGAAAAACTGTTGGGATTATCCCGCCCCAATACCAAATACCTAGCGAAAATTATCGTCCCAATAGCCGTATCAAGGTCTTTGTTGAAGAAGTCCGAGTGAGTAATCGGGGACCGGAGATTATCCTGTCCAGAACGGCCGATGAAATTCTTAGTAAAGTCTTCTATCTAGAAATCCCAGAAATATCTAATGGCCTAGTAGACTTAAAGGCAGTTGCCCGAGAAGCTGGTAGTCGTTCTAAGGTGGCAGTAGCCGCTAACAGTGAGAATGTTGACCCTATTGGTTCTTGTGTTGGTCAACGAGGTTCGCGAATCCAAACTATAATTAATGAGGTTGGCGGGGAAAAGATTGACATTATTGAGTATAGTGATGATCCAAATAAATTTATTGCTAATGCTTTAGCCCCGGCAAAAATTGAACAAGTAAATCTAAACTATGAAAATAAACAAGCGGTTGTTATTGTTGACCCGGAACAATTATCATTAGCTATTGGCCGAGATGGTCAAAATGTCCGCCTTGCCGCTAGATTAACCGGCTGGCATTTAGATATTATCAGCGCAGCTGATAAAAATAATGAGACTTCAATCCAAGAAGTTTCAAAAAAAGAGAAGACTAAAAAAACCAAAACCGCCCCAGAGAAAAAAGTTAAAAAGCAAACTTCCAAAACGACAGCTAAAAAAACAATAAAAAAGACTAGCGCTCCTGCCTCAAAAACTAAAAAAATTACTACCAAAAAATAAAGTTTATGATTTTTTTCCGCTATGGCGCAGAAAGTTTTCAAATTCAGCGGGATTATAAACAACAATTAAAAACATTAGATTCTAATATTGTTGGTAACCTGCAATCTTTTGAGGTGCCCGAAACAAATTGGTTAGAGCTCAATAATGTCCTTAATAACCAATCTCTTTTTAACTCCACTAAGGTTATCACTCTTAATAATTTATTTGCTGGTAAAAATCAGGCTGTAGAAAATGGATTAATCAGTGAATTAAAAAAGGGAGATACACTCAAATTGCCATCTATCTATTTATTTATTAATGACTATAATCTGGAAATGAAATATCGGGGAGGGAAATATCAGCCAGCAGTCCTTGACAATAATAAACGGATCAAGCTACTTAATAAAAATCAACAAGAGTTATTTTTACTCCTTACTCAAAAAGCCCAATTAACAAAATACTATCCTAAACTAAAAGGGCTAGATAGGGAAAAATTCTTAAACCAACTTATCCAAGAAAAAAACGTAGAGCTGACCCCGGCTGCTAAAAAACTATTATTAGAGCTAACTGGCGGCGATTTTTGGCAAATTTACCATGAACTTAATAAATTAACTAATTATCTCGCCGGCAGCGATCATAAAAAAGCCATTGATATAGATGATATTAATCTCTTAGTAAATAATACTACTAAACATCTATTTGAATTTATAGAGGCCTTTTGTAATCAAAAATTATCCCAAGCAACAAAATTAATTGAAGAAATTTTTAATAATGAAGACAATATCGCCAGTAGTCTAGTTCTACTGAACCGGCAGATACTCCAATTTTTAGATATCAAGGCTCGCTTAGAGGCCGGGCAATCGCCGATAGAAATTGAAAAATCGCTAAATTTACCAAAAAGTGTAAGCCAAAAACTAATTAATCAGGCTTCAATACTAAAAATGGATAATCTGCTTCAACTATTAGATAATTTAACAAAATTTAATTGGTCTACTAAAAGAAGTCATGGTAACGAGACGGCTCTTTTTTCTTTACTGACTATAGCTAACGCTAAATAACTATTTACGGAGCGGAACCACAATATATTGATACTCTTCACTGCCAGGCAAGGTTATTTTACAAGCACTGACATCGTCAATTATCTTAAACGATATTTGATTAGCTGATAAAACATTAAGACAATCTAATAAATAACGATAATTTAAACGGATGGAGTTATCTTGGCCGTTTATTTTGGCGGCTAATTTAGCCTGATGACTGCCAATTTGGCCTGATACAGCCTCAACTATTATTTGTTGCTGATCGGTATTAATAGTTAAATCAACGGCGTTAGAATTAGCACTAAAAATTGAAGCCATTTTTATAGCTCTTAAAAATTCTCCTCGGTCAATAATAATTTCGGTTTTAAAGTTAGTAGGAATAACTTGAATATAATCAGGATAATGTCCTTCAATTAAACGAGACACCATTTCTACACCTTGATAAACAAATAAAATTTGATTATCAGCAATGTGTATTTGAATTTGATCACTATCTTCGGTTAGCTCATCATTAGGAAAATTAATAATTCGTGCCAATTCCTGCATGGTCTTTAGGGGCACAATAATTTTTAGACCATTTGAATCCATAGTGCCGGAACATAAACAGAAATTAATTTCCTTTTTAGCTAGACGAAAGCTATCAGTAGATACTAAGTTTATATTTTTATCATTAATATCAAATAGAATACCAGTTAATTCTAAGCGGCTATCGGTCGGATTAATAGCAAATAGAAGTTGGTTAAGAGCTATTTTTAAGTCGGAGACTGATAAAGTAAGACTAATTTTTTTATCAATTTGAGGAATTACTGGAAAATCTTCAGAGTTTTGTCCCTTAATGACAGTGTTATATTTTTCACAATTAATTTTTAAATCTTGTTTATTTACTAATTGGATATCAATTTTTTCATTAGGTAAAAGAGCAATATAATCACTAAAAATTTTAGCATCTACGGTAGTTGTTCCTTCTTTTATAATTTTACCTCTAATTTGTTTAGTTATACCTATCTCTAGATTAGTAGCTGCTAAAGTAATAATATTATTTTTAGCTTTTATTAAAATATTATTTAAAATAGGAATACTGAGATTTTTCTCAGCAATATGGCTAATAGTATTTAACCCCTGATGTAAATTTTTTTGGAGAATTGTTAATTGCATAATATTTTAATTATATATAAATTATTATTAATAATAATAACTGGGTAAAGGTTGATAACTATTTTTTCTAAGTAATATTAGCTAAAAATATTATTATTGTAATTGTGGATGAAATTGAGGGTTATTGTTAATAAAAAGTGTAAAAATTAATTAATTTTAAAAAGTCTGTGGATAAATAGGGGTTATAAACATTTTATTTACAATTAATACACAGAGGTGATTGACTGAGCTATTTGCTCTATGTCTTGTCTAATTTTAGAACCGTTTCGTATTTCTTGCTCAATTTTTGTACAAGCATGCATAGCAGTGGTATGATCTCGTCCGCCTAATTCTTGACCAATAGCCGGGAAAGAGGCATTTATTTTAGTTCTTAATAAATACATAGCTATCTGTCTAGGAATTACTAATTCTTTTTTACGACTACTACCTGTAATCTCAGATAAATTAAGATTATAAAAATTAGCCACAGCTTCTAATATTTTTTGAGGAGTAGATAAGTTATTGGCCTGAATTGCAATAAAAAAGTCTTTTAATATTTGTTTAGTAATAGATAAGTCCGGTTGACAATTATGAAATTGGCAAAATCCAATAATTCTATTCAAAGCCCCCTCCAATTCGCGGATATTATTATTTATATTTGTAGCAATATATTGAATAACTGATGGGTCTAAGGGGAAGTTTTTTTGTTGGCATTTGGAATTTAAAATTGCTATTCTAGTTTCTAGGTCTGGTTGTCCGATATCGGCAACCATACCCCACTCAAAACGGGTAATAAGACGAGCCTCTACGGCTTTCATGTTTCTTGGCGAGCGATCAGAGGTAATGACTATTTGTTTATTGGCTCGGTGGAGTTGATCAAAAGTATAAAAAAATTCTTGCTGAGTACCGTCTTTACCAGCCATAAATTGAATGTCATCAACTAGCAATAAGTCCACATTTCTGTAGACACTCTTAAAAGTATTACCTTGACCATGATAAACTGCATCAACATAATCATTGGTGAATTTTTCTGAAGTAACATAAAGAACTTTTTTGTTAGACCGAAGCATTTCATGCCCGATAGCTTGAAGGAGGTGAGTTTTACCTAACCCAACTCCTCCATAGATAAAAAGGGGATTATATGTTTCTCCTGGATGGCGAATGGCGGCCCAACAAGCAGCATGAGCTAACTCATTGTGCTTGCCCACAATAAAGGTTTCAAAGGTATATTTGGCATTAAGGCCAGCCGCCAGACATAACGACTCATCTTTTGTTGGTGTAATTTTATTAATCTTATCTTTTTTTTGTTCATTAGGGTCGGGAGCAAGAAAATTATAGGTATTTTGAGTTTCTTTAGGTTTGGTTTTGATAACATATTTTATCTCTTTTAGTTTGTTGCCAGTGACTTTACAGAAAATTTGAGTAATATCTTTAGAAAATTTATTTTCAAACCAAGCCTGAGTAAAGGCATTAGGAACACCAATAGTTAAAATATCATTTTGATAATCAAAGATAAAGGAATTTTTAAACCAAGTAGTGAAATTAGCTTTGGACATGTTTAACTCAGCTTCACTAAGAATGGCTTGCCAAATTTGTTCTAAGGGTGGGTGGTCCATAGGTGGGGGATTAGAAGTTTTGATTTTATTATAACAGGCTTATTTTTTTCGGCAACCCACTGAAAAGTTGATAACTTTGTTGATAAAATGTGGATAATAAAATCTCTGTAAGTATTGACCAAGGCCTAATAAGCTGATATGCTCTTTTTTAGACTATATTACTAAGAGTAGTTTTTTAATTTTTGATAATATGCCGAAGCGAACCTATCAGCCTAATAATTTGCGGGCTAAAAAGAAACACGGTTTTTTAAAAAGAATGATGGCCAAGAGCGGTCGCAATGTGTTGTCCCGTCGTCGCAATAAGGGGCGTCAAAAATTAACCAAATAATTTTTGGTTAGTTTTTTATGCTTAAAAAACAATATCATTTAACCAAAAAAAAAGACTTTAACCGTCTTTTTAAGGCAGCCGAGACTAAATATTATGGTAAATTGATAGGTGTTAGGGTGGTGACTAATGGTTTGAACTATAACCGGTTTGGTTTTATAGTAAGCCGTCGTTATTGCCGTTTGGCTACGGAACGTAACTTAATTAAACGTCGTTTGGCAAGCATAGTGAAAGAGAATTTGTGTAAGATGGTTAAAGGTTATGACATAGTTATTGTGGTTATTGCTCCATATTCTCTTTTAAAATTTGATGATTTACAACAAGAGCTGATTAAGGCTTGGAAAAAACTAAAATTAATAGTATGATACTTATTAAATCTTTAGAGCAAGTCATAATTAGGGTAATAATTGCCATTATTTCGGGCTATCAAAAAACTTTGTCGCCAGATCATGGCTGGTTTAGAAACTATTTTCCTTATGGTTGCTGTCGTTTTCGACCAACTTGTTCGGAATATGCTAAAATTGCTTTAAAGAAACATGGCTTAGTTAAAGGAATTTTGATGACCGTTAATCGTCTTTTACGTTGTCATCCATGGACAACTGGCGGTTGGGATCCGGTCAGTTAATTTTTTTATGAAACATTTATTTACTATTCTTTTTTATCAGCCAGTACTTAATCTTTTAGTCTGGTTTTATAATATTTTGCCGGGGCATGACATGGGGATAGTTATTATTGCTCTAACAATCCTGGTTAAGTTAATTTTGTGGCCTCTTTCTCAGAAGTCGTTAAAATCACAGCAAGCCATCAATCGTCTGCAGCCAAAAATTAAAGAGATTCAAGATAAATATAAGGACGACAAGGAAAAACAAGGTCAAGCCTTAATGAATCTTTATCGTCAAGAAAAAATCAATCCAGCTTCTTCTTGTTTGCCTCTTTTAATTCAGTTGCCGCTATTATGGGCGGTGTTTATGGTTTTTCGTGACGGTCTTTCTAATCAGTCGCTATCATTAGTCTATCCATTTATTAGTAGACCAGAATTGTTAAAAACTACATTTTTTGGTATAATAGATTTGGCTAAATCAAGTAAAATTTTAGCAGTCGTGACTGGATTAACTCAGTTTTTACAGACTAAGATTTCGGCCCGTTATACTATGCCGACGAAAGGCAGTAAAAGTCAAACTGAGAATTTCGCGGTAATGATGAATAAGCAAATGATGTTTATGATGCCCCTGATGACGGTAGTAATTTGTTGGACGTTGCCGAGCGGTTTAGCAATGTATTGGTTGCTGTCTAGCGCTATTACTATTTTTCAGCAGCTTTATTGGTTTAAAAAGTCTTCTAAGTCAAATTAAATAAAAGTATGATTCGTTATTGGGACATAATTAAACAGGCTTGGCGGATAACCATTCATAACCGCTGGTTATGGGTTATTGGGTTATTTGCGGCGATGTTAAGCAACATTGGCCAATATAATAGTTTATTAAATGCCCTTGATGGTGGCGGATGGGTCAGATTTTTAAACTCACTATCTAGCTATTGGCATGGTGGGCTATCGTTAGTTAATTCTGCTCTTCATGATCCTCTACTGTTTATTGGTAGTTTGTTGGGCCTAGTAATTATTGTGGCTTTATTATTTTTTGCCATTAACAGTCAGATTTTATTGGTTCAAAAAATACAGGCCAGTATAAAATCTGAAGGTAAAAAATCTTTACCAGCACCTAAGATGAGTTTTTGGCAGCAAATTAAAACTAATGGGCCTACTTTCTGGCTGACAGTTGGTCTTATTATTTCTATAAAACTAGTATTATTTATAGGTCTGGTAATAGTAAGTTTAAGTATGGCCGGCGCTTATCTTATTAGACAACCAATAATTAGTATTTTTGTTTATATCTTTTTTGTTTTATTCTTTTTAATATTAATTTGGTTGATAGGTATGTGGGGGCGGTATTGGCTTTTTCTATTTTTGTCTGACAAAAAAAGTAGTTGGACGGTTTCGGCTAAAAAGGCTTGGAAAATGTTGTATGAGAATCTATTGCCTAGTTTGGAGATGTTTATCATCGTTATTTTAATGAATATTTTGGTTTCGTTGGTGTGGATTTTTATTATTGGTTTGTTGGCCATACCCTACTCACTGTTATCCTTACTATTAATACGATATTTATCGCTTAGCGAGGTACTATTAACCATTGTAGCCGAGATTTTATTAATAGCCGGTTTCATGGTTGTTATAGGTATAATAACTGTTCTGGAATATAGTTTGTGGCTGAGTTTTATAGACAAACTATCTAATAAAAAAATTGTAGCCAAGATTGGCCACGTTTTTCACCGCTCATAACAAAACTATTTTTATAAAACCCCATATTTATGGGGTTTTATAGTTTTATTAGTTGACTTCTTAATAAAAACATTGTAAAATAAGGGCAAAATATTTAATTTTAAACCCTGGTTTTTGTTTAGCCAGTGTATGATTTTTATTTATGAATATTACTGAATTAGCGCGTCGTCTTAGAGTTTCTCCTCAAGAACTGAAAGATACTCTACCTAAAATTGGTTTTGATATTGGTCAAAGGGCAATTAAGATAGATCAATATCTAGCTCAGCGTATTATTCGAGAGTGGCCGCGGTTGACTCGTGAATTAAAAAATCGCGAAGAACGAGAACGGCAACAAGAAGAAGTGGTGGCCAATGCTCGAGCTGAAAAGCGAGTAGCTAAAATAGGGGCAGTTATTACTGTTAAAGATTTGGCTGTTAGTTTTGGTTTGCCAGTTAATTATATTTTAGCTGAGTTGATGAAAAATGGTATCTTTGCCTCACTTAATGAAAAAATAGATATTGACACGGCAACTATTATCGGCAGTGAACTAGGAATAGAAGTGGTACCTGCTTCTGGTCAGGTAATAGATAATAATGAAATAAGTTTATCAGAGACGAGAGAAAAAATTTCTAATTCTAATAATTTAATTGTTAGACCGCCGGTTATTGTAGTAATGGGTCATGTTGATCACGGCAAAACTAAATTATTAGATGCTATTCGCCTTACAGATGTAGTGGCCACTGAAGCTGGTGGTATAACTCAGCATATTGGTGCCTACCAAATTACTCGCAAAGACAGAATTGTTACTTTTGTAGATACGCCGGGTCATGAAGCCTTTACCGCCATGCGTAAGCGCGGGGCTAGGGTAGCCGATTTGGCTATTTTAGTGGTAGCGGCTGATGATGGCATTAAGCCTCAAACAATTGAAGCTTATCGTATTATCCAAGAGAATAAAATGCCATTTATCGTGGCTATAAATAAAATTGATAAAACAGAGGCTAATGTAGAAAAGGTGAAACAGGAATTAGCTAATGAACTCGGACTTGTGCCTGAAGAGTGGGGTGGTAAAACTACTATTTGCTTAGTTTCGGCTAAATATAGCCAGGGCATAGACGAGCTATTAGATACTATTTTATTGCTAGCTGATATTAATGCCGAAGATCGATTAGCCGACCCCTTAGCTGAGGCTGTAGGAACTATTATTGAGTCTCACGTAGATAAAAGCGAAGGGCCGGTAGCGACCATCTTAGTTCATAATGGCACTTTAAGGGTTGGTGATAATTTAATGTGTAATCAGCAGTATTATGGTAAGGTTAGGGCCTTAAAAAATTATCGCGGCCAATCTATTAAAGATGCTGGGCCATCTACCCCGGTGAAAGTTATTGGTCTTAAGGCTACGCCAGAAATTGGCGATGTGGTTAAAGTAGAACTAATAGAGCGTGGAGATAAAACCAGAACAGTTGCTAAAAAACAAAACCAAGCCATTACTAAAATACAAGATAATAATTCTTTTCAGGGCACTGCCATTAATTTATTAATTAAGACTGATGTTTATGGTAGCGGAGAAGCTATTGAGGACTCTCTTTTAAAGTTGAATAATGAAGAAATAGCCGTTCGAATTATTTATCGTGGTTTAGGAAATATTACCGAGGGAGATGTTATTAGGGCAGCTGCTAATCAGGCGAGGATTATTGGTTTTAATGTGGGGGTAAGCGCTCAAGTTGAAGATTTAGCTAGAGAAAAAGAAGTGGTTATTGAGCGATATCAAATTATTTATGATCTTATAAATAAGGTTAGACAAGATATGCAGGCCTTAATGAAACCAGAAATCAGGCGGATAGACTTAGGGCAGGTTAAAATATTGGCTATTTTTAAACAAGGCGGGGCGGTTCAAATAGTTGGGGGTAAAGTTATAGAAGGTAATATTAGCCGGGATAACTTATTAGAGATAATACGAAATGGAGAGACCATTGGCCAGGGCAAATTAACTCAACTTCAGGCCGGTCGACAGGAAGTCAAGGATGTTGCCATTAACCAAGAATGTGGTTTGCAAATTGAAAGTCCGAATGTGCTTAATGTTGGAGATATTTTACAGATTTATCGTGAAGAACAGATTTTTAAGAAAGTGTAATTTATGGTTCGTAATTTAAAACGTACTAATGTTGTTCTGCATCAAGAGATAGCCGATGTGGTTAATAAATTGGTTGAATTTCCTGATGGTTTATTATCTATTACTTATGTTAATTTAGGTGGTGATTACCAAGAAATGAAAGTTGGAGTGTCGGTGCTGCCAATTAATTTACGAGGTACAGCTCTAAAGAAGTTAAGAAAAGAATCAGCCGAAATTGCTAAACTTTTAACTAAACGATGTCAATTGCCGCGTATGCCCAAAATTATTTGGCTAATTGATAATTCAGCCGAACAGGCCGACCATCTTAATCGTTTAATTGATGGGTTGTCAATTTAATTTTATATGGATAAGTCAGTAGCTATTCAGGCATGGTCATTAATGAGCCAGGCTAAAAGATGGCTTATAGCTACTCATTTTAATCCTGATGGTGATGCTTTAGGGTCAACTAATATATTTTTAGAATTAGCCGCTGCTATTAATAAACCGGCAGTAGCTTATTGTGCTAGTGCCCCTGATGAAAACTTTAGATTTTTATCTAGAATTAACCAATTAACAAACAAAATAACCAAGGAACAATTTGACGACTTTGATCTTATTATTATTGTAGATTGTGCGACTGCTAGCCGCAGTAAATTAAAAGATTGGCTATATACCCGCCGTTCCGATCAAACAGTTATTGAATTTGATCATCATGAACGGCAAGAAGATTATGCTGATATAGAGTTTAAAGAAAGCGAAGCCGCCGCTACAGTAGAGATAATTTATAATTTTTTACTAGCCATTAACTGGCCGATTAATGTGGAAATAGCTAAATCAATTTTAGCTGGTTTATTAACCGATACTGGTAATTTTATATATTCCAACACTAGTGATAGGATTACTAAAATAGCGGCTAAAATGATGTTAATGGGGGCTAGGGTGCCTAAAATTGTGGGGCAGACTTTAACTAATAAAAATTTAGCGGTTATGCATTTATGGGGCCGTGTTTTGAGCCGTCTAAAAATTAATTATGAGTATCTGGTGGCTATAGCTATAGTAAAACACAACGAGCTATCTGAATTTGGACTAGGAGTTGATGATCTTAGCGGCCTTATTGGACTTATTAGCGGTCTTCAAGGTGTTGTTGGCACTTTACTATTAATAGAAACGGAAAGCGGTCAGATTAAGGGAAGTTTTAGATCTCGTTTAGCCGATATTGACATGTCAATGCTAGCTAATTTTTTGGGTGGCGGTGGCCATCGTCAGGCCGCTGGTTTTTGCCTTAACGGTTCTTTGTCTGGAGAGGATGGCCAAATAGTGGTATTATAGTCAGTACTTACAAATTATGTTATAATTTAATCTATTAACTAACTTAATTTATAAATATGGAAAACGCTATTAAAGTTATTAATAAAAAAATTAAACAGATAGTAATTAGTTTAACCGTAGTCGGTATTTTATTATTAATTCTTAGTTTTTTAACTGTCTGGACCACCTTTATGGCTAAATTGGTTATGGGAATGGTAATTTTGCTAATGGCTTATGTTTTTTTGTCAACTGCCTATAGGTTATGGCAAATTCAACAAAATTTTAAGGACATAGGGAAAGGTAAAAAATAATAAAATTAAACAGTTTAGTTATGCCTAAAAGCAAGCAATTTCCTAAGTGGATTTGGCCATTAATTTTAGTAATTATTGTTGGCGGAGTATTACTTTGGTGGGTTATAAACAATAAGGCAGAACCTAATATGGACGAATTGGGTAAAGATAATTTATATCATTATAGAAATGAAGACTTAGGATTTCGTTTAGACCTGCCGTCGGAATTTATTTATTATCAGACAGAAAGATTTAATGCTGCCGATTATACAGAAATTAGATTTTTTATACCTACCAGTGACCCAGCCTATGTTTATGAGGTGGTTCCTAGTTATGCCAAGCCAATAGTTATTAGGGTTTATCCAGAAGATGTCTGGAATCAACTACAAGATGATGATGAAGGTAAAGAGAATTTTGAAAAGAAGATGATCAAAGATGGTCGGGTTTATGTCATTCAATTTTGGGACCATCAGCCTACCGACTGGCAGGACAAATGGAGCGACGACATGAAGTCAGCCATAAGTGAATCCTTAAGATGATTGTAATATACCCGCCCTAAAGCGGGTATATTTTATTGCTTAAAATAGGAGAAATAAATTATAATATTGATATGTCAGCTACAGATAAAAAATTAATAGTTGTTGATGGAAATGCTGTTACTTATCGATCATTTTATGCTATTCAGTCTGACCTTTCCGTTAATGGCCAGCCGACTAATGCTGTCTATGGATTTTTTAGTGTTTTGTTTAAAGTTATTAATGAATTATCGCCAGATTATTTAGTAGTGGCTTTTGACAGGCCAGAGCCAACCTTCCGTCATGAGTTATCTGTCGACTATAAGTCTAAAAGAATTAAGCAGCCTGAGGAATTATATAGTCAGATTCCAATAATTAAGGAATTGCTCACGGCCATTAATGTCCCCATTATTGAATTAACTGGTTATGAGGCTGATGATATTATTGGAACAATTGTAAGCCATACGCCCAAGAATATTCATAGTTATGTCGTTACCGGAGATAAAGACGCCTTTCAGCTGGTTAATGATCATGTTAGTGTTTATTGGCTACAACGAGGTTTACAGCAGACAGTTATTTTAGATAGAGAAGGAGTGGAAAGAATTATGGGTCTTAAACCAGAGCAGGTGGTAGATTATAAGTCTTTGTGCGGTGATGCCAGCGATAATATTAAAGGAGTGCCAGGTATTGGTCATAAGACGGCAGTTAGTCTGCTTCAGTTATTTGGTAGTTTAGATAATATTCAGGCAGCCGTGGCCTCTGGCGATAGTATTAATATAAAACCACGCTGGCGTCAGTTAATTTTAGCTAACCAAGAAAGTCTGGATTTAAGCCAAAAATTGGCAGCCATTGATTCTGGTGTGCCGATTAAATTTTCTTTAAAGGAAGCAAAATTTAGTGGTTTTGATTTTACTTCAGCTCGCCAAGCTTTTTTAAAGTGGCAACTTAATAGTCTTATTCCTAGACTAGAAAAATTATCTCATTATCCTCAAAGTCAGCCATCAGCTTTTACTATTCATCAGTCTAAAGTAATTAAAATAAGTAATGTCCGTGAGTCAGCTGATTTAGCTCATGCTTGGCCAGGAAAAATTTTAGTTCTTTGTCCGGTCTTGGAGGGTGGTCAGTTAGCAGGCTTAATGTTGGCCGGTCAAAATGAGGTTTATGAATTAACCATGGGCAAGGGGGTCCAAGGTGAGCTATTTACTCCTTCTACATCTGCTAGTAGTTTAATTTTAGAGCCATGGAGAGCAATTTTAGAAGATAAAGATATAAAGAAAATTATTTTTCAAGCCAAAGACGTTATTAAATTTTTTTTAACTCAAGATATTACTTTAAAGGGGCTGGCCGGTGATCCTTTGTTAGCTAATTATCTTTTACATCCTGGTGAGCGGCAGGTTAGCCTTAAAGATATTGGCCGCCAGGTTGGTTTTAAGTGGGGAGAAAACAATGATAATCCCAAGGATTATTCCTTAGGAGTTTTACAGATTATGGCCATCCATGAGGCCCTAGTTAAACAATTAGTCGAGGCTTCTTTATTGAAAGTATATAATGAAATTGAAATTCCACTTATTGCCGTTTTAGCTAAGATGGAGCTAGCCGGCATTAAAATAAATCAAGCAGTGCTTACTAATTTAGCTAAAGAATGGCAAGATAGCCTTAATAATTTATCCCAAAGAATTTATGATCAGGCTGGAGAAAAATTTAATATCAATTCACCCAAACAGCTGCAGGATGTTTTATTCAATAAACTTTCTTTAAGTCCTAAAGGTTTAGGCAAAACAAAAAACGGTCCTTCTACTGATGCCGCAAACCTACAGAAAATTAAAGACCAGCATCCTATTATTTCCTTGCTTTTAGAGTACCGAGAGATAAGTAAATTATTAAATACTTACGCCCTAGCTTTACCAAAGTTGATTAGTCCGGAGGATGGGCGGCTAAGAGCTACTTTCCATCAGGCGATAACTGCCACTGGTCGTCTTTCTTCCAGTGAGCCCAATCTTCAAAATATTCCTATTCGTACTGACATGGGAAAAAAATTACGTCAAGCTTTCGTGCCTGATCAGGGTTATAAATTAATTAGTTTTGATTATTCCCAAATAGAGCTAAGAGTAATAGCCAGCTTAGCCCATGAAGATAATATGGTGGCTGATTTTTTAGCTGGTCACGATATTCACGCTGTGACAGCGGCTAAAATTAACGGAATATCACTAGAAGAGGTTACCGAGCAACAACGTCGTACTGCCAAAGCAGTTAATTTTGGTATTTTATATGGTCAGGGACCTCACGGGTTAGCTAATGTGACCGGCCTTAGCTATGGAGCGGCTCAAGATTTTATTGAACAATATTTTGTTATTTACCCCAAGATTCATAAATATATTGATGAATTATTAACAAAAGCACGTCAAGATGGGTTTGTTACCACCGTTTGGGGTCGCCGGCGATATTTACCAAATTTATTAAGTCCTAATCCGGTATTGAGACGGGCGGCTGAGAGGATGGCTATTAATTTTCCAGTTCAAGGTACGGCTGCCGATATTATGAAAGTAGCCATGATTAATGTAGACCAGTGGTTAGCAGATCATTTTGCCTGGACTAAAGCTAGACTAGTCTTACAGATTCATGACGAGATTTTAATTGAGGCCCTGGATGAATTAGTTGATAAAATTACTGCCGCCGTACCGCCCCTGATGACAGAAATAATTGCGCTACCTGCTCCTTTGGTAGTTAGTACTATGGTGGGCAATAGTTGGGCTGAATTATAATATGGTTAATTTGAAGGAGTATTCAAATAAGAAAGTTGCCGTATTAGGGCTAGGAGCAGAAAATGAGGCCCTCATTTTGTGGCTCGCCAACAAGGGCGTGTCTGTAAATTTGTCTATTTATGATCGGCGCGAAGCCTCAGCGTTAGAAGATAAGCAGGAAAGAATTAGCCATTTGACTGGCGGTCTATCTATAAATTGGCAGTTAGGTCGTAAATCATATAAATCTTTAAAAGGTTATGACGAGCTTTGGCGCTCGCCAGGCTGGCCCATATTTTGTCCGCAGATTCAAGAAGCCATACAAAGTGGCGGAGTTTTAAATAGCCCGATGAATTTATTTTTTAAGTTTTGCCCTACTAAGAACATTATTGGGGTTACGGGCAGTAAAGGTAAAGGGACAACCGCCAGTTTAATTTATGATATTTTAAAATTAGCTAACTACCCAGTTTTTTTAGGGGGCAATATTGGCGTACCGCCGTTTGCTTTTTTTGATCAATTAACTGAGAAATCATTGGTAGTTTTGGAATTATCCAGTTTTCAGCTAGAAGATTTGAGGCATAGCCCGCACATTGCTGTTATTACTAATCTTTATGAAGAACATTTAGCCCCGGCTGACCCACTGAATCCTAATTATCATAAAAGTTTAGCTGATTATTGGTTGGCAAAAGAACAAATTTTTTTACATCAAAATCCAGAAGATTGGTTAGTTATTAATAAAAAATTATCATCTTGGCTAGACAAGAAGCATTGTCCTGGGCAGATAAAATGGTTTGGACGGCTTTCTTGGCCCAGCAAATTAATAGGGGAACATAATCAAGAAAACATTGCCGCTGCTTGGGCGGCGACAGAGATAGTGGGTGTGTTGCCAGTTATTGCCAAAAAGGCAGTGGCTAATTTCCAGGGATTAGAACATCGCTTACAATTGGTGGGAGAAAAGGGGGGTGTTCGTTATTATGATGATAGTTTTGCTACTAACCCAGATTCTACCATCATAGCCATTAAATCTTTTAGAGAGCCTATTATTTTATTGGCTGGTGGCGCAGACAAAGGAAATGATTTTACTTTTTTAGCTAAAACGATTCGTAGCCAATCAGTTAAAGCAGTAATTTTATTTGAAGGGGAGGCTTCGCCTCGCCTTAAGGATAGTTTATTGTCAGTCGGTTATCCGCCTGAGCAAATATTTTTAGCCAGTAGTATGGATGAGGCCATGAGATTAGTTAAAGAATACGCTAAAACAGGCGATGTGGTCTTACTGTCGCCAGCTTGTGCTAGTTTTGGTTTGTTTAAGAATTATAAAGAAAGGGGTAATTTATTTAAGCAAGCGGTTTAGGTCCTACCATTTTTTCAAAATCATCTTTTTCAATGGTTTCTTTGGCTATAAGCTCATGAGCTAAAGCTTCCACTTCTTGGCGATGATTATTTATTATTTCTTCAGCCATCATGCGGGCCTGATGAATAAAATTGTTAATTTCTTGGTCAATTTCTTCGGCTACCTTTTCGCTATAATCACGCTGTTCATGAATTTCACGACCCAGAAAGATCATTTCTTCTTTTTCACCAAAAGTTCGCGGGCCCAATTTTTCACTCATACCATAATCAGTTACTAATCTTCTAGCTAAACTGGTAGCTCGTCTAAGATCAGAAGTCGCGCCAGTAGTTACTTCATTATAGATAATGTTTTCAGTTGAATATCCTCCTAAAAGTACAGCTATTTCTTCAATGAATTCTTGTTTACTTTGGAGATGCTTATCTTGCTCCGGCATTTTTAAAGTATATCCGCCAGCCTGTCCTCGAGCGACTATAGATATTTTTTGTACTGGGTCGGTATGGGGTAAATAATGGGTTACTAGGGCATGTCCAGCTTCGTGATAAGCTGTAATTTCTTTTTCTTTATCACTTAAAAGGCGGCTTTTTCTTTCTGGGCCGAGCATTACCTTTTCAATGCTTACTAATAAATCTTCATTATCAATAATTTTTTTATTCTTTTTGGCTGCTAATATGGCTGCCTCGTTCAGTACATTAGCTAAATCAGCTCCGCTAAAGCCGGGGGTGCGTTGAGCTACTAATTGTAAATTAGCGTCTTTAGCTAGGGGTTTATTAGCAGCATGTATTTTTAAGATATCATAGCGGTCTTTAATGTCTGGCTCATCTAAGACAACTTGTCGATCAAAGCGGCCTGGTCTTAAAAGAGCTGGGTCTAAAACATCAGGCCGGTTAGTGGCAGTCATTACAATAACATTGGTATTAGTTTCAAAGCCGTCCATCTCTACTAGAATTTGATTTAGGGTTTGTTCACGTTCATCATGAGAACCTCCTAGGCCGGCACCACGCCTGCGACCAACGGCGTCAATTTCATCAATAAAAATAATACAAGGAGCGCTTTTTTTGGCTTTTTTAAATAAATCTCTGACCCTTGATGCGCCTACCCCCACAAACATTTCCACAAATTCTGATCCAGACAGGCTAAAGAAGGGAACATCAGCCTCTCCGGCTACAGCTCGAGCCAGTAGAGTTTTACCAGTGCCTGGTGAGCCAAGCAAGAGAATGCCCTTGGGGATTTTAGCCCCTAAATCAGTAAATTTTTTAGGTTGTTTCAAAAATTGTACTACTTCTCGTAATTCCTCTTTGGCTTCTTTTACTCCCCCCACGTCTTTAAAGGTAATTTTGTTCTTGTGGCGGTCTACTTCTTTAGCAGTAGTTTGACCAAAGCTTAAAGCCCGATTATTCATCCCCTGGGCCGAGCGCATGATAAAATAAAACAAGCCAGCAAATACTAAAATAGGAATAAGGAGAGGTAAGATGGTGGTTAGAATAATAGTGGCAGTGGAATCATTTTTTATTTTAACATTAACTGCGGTCATTTTTTCTGGACTTACCTCGTAGTTACGGAGTAATTGACTCAGGCTTTCCCCTGGTTCTTTATAGGCAGTTTGCTGGCGGTTATCTTTTAAGACGATGGCAAGATTATCGCCCTTAACAGTAATGCTGGCAACTTCTTCATTGTTAATTTCTTGAACTAATTTTTCTAACCCAATTTTTTCTACTGGCGTATTTTGAGTGGAATATAAACTAAACAAATAACTAATAGTTAAGAAAATAATTAAAATGAGAAAGAAATTTTTAAATAGATTTTTCATAATTTAAAATAATCACAATTATTTTAAGATTTCCCGCTAATGGCTATTTTGTTTTAGCTGGAACAGTTTTTTTGGGGGCGGGTTTTTTGGTAGTTGTTTTTTTGACTGTTGTCTCTTTTGAATCTTTAGTTTCTTGATTATCAGTTTTTTTATCCTCAGTTAAATTAACAGAAGATGATGCTTTTTGGGGTTTTTTATCGGCGCTAGCTAATCCTAGACGATGATTTTCTGGCTCTAGAGAAATAATAGTGAACTCAGCTTTAGAGTTAGGGCTATAAACATCGGTAATTTTTTGCCCTGGCTTTAATGTCAGTTGGCTGACATGAGCTAATCCGTGAATGTCTTTATCCAGCTCAACAAACAAACCAAAGGGGTTCACCTTTAAGACCAGTCCGCTTACCTTTTGTCCGATTTTATATTTTTTAGCTACATCCCGCCACGGGTCATTAATTAATTTTTTAGCAGATAGAAATATTTTTGAGCCATCAATAGAGATAATTTCAGCTTTAATTTTATCACCTATTTTGTATAATTCGTTAATATCATCAATTCTCTGCCAGGCTAATTCGCTAATATGTATTAAACCTTCCAGGTCGTTATCAAAATTTATAAATATACCGAAGCCAGTAATGGCGGTAATAGTCCCTTCTACCGTGCTGCCAACCTTATAACGAGAAATAACATCTTTTTGCTTGTCTTGCCAGGCATCTTTCTCACTAGCAATAAATTTTTTTTCATTTTCATCTATAGCCATAATTTTTACTTCTAACTCAGAACCAACCAAAGTTTTAAGTTTTTCTAAAATTTTAGTTTTGTCCCCGCCACTTACTCGAGGGTAATTATTGGGAGCCAGTTGAGATACCGGCAAAAATCCAGTAAGTTGAGAAGATGCTACTATTAATCCACCTCGGTTAGCATCCAGTATACGGACCCTAATATTAGTCTTGTCATTATAACTTTTTTGGATAAGCGACCAGGCTTTTTGTTCATCAATATGGCGAAAAGATAATTCTACTTCACCATTTTCATTGTCTAGGTCGACCACCGTGGCTTCGATTTCTGTGCCGGCTGGTAGTTTTGCATACTCGTTAGTATTAAAATAAAGCTCACGTCCACGAATAACACCAGTCATAACTCCGCCAATATCTACTTTTATTTCTGACTTAGAGGCAGAAATAATACGCCCCGAAACATTATCGCCAATTTTAGGAATAGCGACCGGATCATGGTCTAATAATTTAGTAAATTCTTCTTTGTCGTTTTTTATTTGACTCATAAAAAATAACTAGGTTAACACCTAGTATAAATATTTAACCTCAAACAAAATTATTAATTTTTTGTTGAAGTCTTTTGGCCACCCTTACCAAAAGTTTTGAGATAGGTGCAAACAACATCTTAAAACACTTTTTAAGAAAAAGCAAGGCTCTGTATCAATTTATCCCATTTTGTTTTTCTTTGTGATCCAAAATGAGGGTGAACTTATTTAATGCCATGCGGGTGGATTATATATGGTTGACAAGTTTTTGTAATTGTGTTAATGTCCCCCATTACCTTAAATACTACCCATGCTTGTTTTTTATTAAAGCTCTAATTAAAGAGCCTTTTATGGATGATTCGCATCGTCAGATATTTAGCAAAAAACAGAAGAGGAAAATTAGTTATTTGTTATTAGCGGTAGTAGCCTATGAGTTTTTGTTGTGGCCAGGTATGGTGTTAGCTGAGTCAGAGATGGAACCAGCTAGCCAAAATGGGCCGCTAGTATTTAATTTAACAGCTAATAATATAGAGCCACGTGATTTAACTAGCGCAAGATTATCACTTCGCTTGCCAGAATCAGAGATTAAGGTAGAAGAAGTTATTAAGCCGGTTGGCAGCTTGAGTGGTCCTTATATTATTACGGCCTATAATTCTAATAGAGCTCAGTGTGATAATTCTCCTTGTATTACTGCTAGCGGTTTTAATCTTTGCCAACATAACACTGAGGATACGGTGGCAGTTAATTTTTTGCCATTGGGTACCAAGATTAAAATCCCAGAATTATTTGGTGATCAGGTTTTTGTAGTGCGAGACAGAATGCACCGTCGCCATCAAAATCGTATTGATGTGTGGATGCGGGATTATAAAGAAGCTAAACAGTTTGGCGTTAAGACAGCAAAGATTGAAATTCTACCATAGCTTGCCATATCTAAAAACACTCCTGATTATGGAGTGTTTTTAGAATAATTTACTCTTTAAGGCTTTATTTCTTTGTTACTTTTTCAGCGGTATTCAGTTTTTTTTGGAGACGAGATTTTTTTCTACTAGCAGTATTTTTTTTAATCACCCCCTTTTTAGCTGCTTTATCCAGGGTTTTGGCAGTTTGCCTTACTAAGTCATGGGCCTTAGGATCTTTGGCGCTAATGGCTCGGTTGCCGCCTTTAACCATTTTTTTGATCTCTTGTCGAGTTGCAGCGTTGCTGGCAGTGCGCCTTTTGCTTTTCCGCAACTCTTTCTTGGCTGATTTTAAATTGGGCATAATGAGAGTTAATAAGATAAATAAAGGATTAAAACATTTTTAATATTATCATTTTAATGTTTTTGGCGCAAGATTAAAGGATAAATAATTAACCATAGTCCACCAAGAATCATGAAGCAACTTATCCATTGTGGCCAGCGCCAGCCTAAAAGGTATAGAGTGGGGTCTTGTCGCCAAAATTCTATGACAAAACGGATTAAGCCATAACCAATTAAATAAGTGGCTACAATATATTGTGCTTTGATAGTGTGACGATTTAGATAGTATAGGATGAGGGCTAATAGGCTACAAGCTATGGACTCGTAAAGAAATAGAGGATGGAAGTGGGTAGCGGCTGAATATTCTATGGGGCGGTAGACAACATCAATAGGTACGCCCCAGGGTCGATTAGTGGGTGGGCCAAACAATTCTTGATTAAAAAAATTACCCCAGCGGCCGATAGCTTGTCCCAACGCCAAACTAGGCGTAAGCCAGCTAGCGACCTGCCAGGTAGGCCAATGTCGTTTATGACAAGTAAGCAGTAGGGCTAAGCCACCACCAATAATGGCTCCATGAATTGCTAGGCCGCCCTCCCAGATTTTAACAATATCTATTAAGTTATGGCTATAATCATACCAGTGGATAATGACATGATAAAGTCGGGCTCCAATAAGTCCACCAATAATAATATTAAAAGCTAAATCTAATAAGTCACTGGATTTCCAGTTATGTTTTTTAGCTAATGACCAGGTAAGACAATAGCCTGAAGCTATAGCCAGAATCATTATAAGGCCGTACCAATAAAAATTTACTGGGCCAATACTAAAGATAATAGCTGAGGGCGGGGTATTGAGCCAATGCATAATTAAATAAAAATAAAGTCGGATTTTTTAATTATTATAGATCTTAATTATTATAGAGGTTTTTTAATAAAGAAAAAAGGCCGATTTGTTTTAATCGACCTTTTAAAAATAAAACAAGACAATACTTAATAAAAGGAATTTCGCCAATCAGGCTTCCATTCCTGATTGGTTTGAAATCTGACTTGTTTATTGCTCAGATTTAAATTAAACAATTCAGATTTCAACTCTTTTTCATTGGGGGTATCCCCAATAATTAACTTAGCTCCATGCACTGTGGCTAGATTATAAAAATCCAGCACAGTTCTTACATCGCGAGGGTTTATCAATACGACATAATCCGCCGCCCGGTCCTTTAAATAGGCATTAGCTAGACGGGCAGTGTCATGGTCAACATTGTCTAACCCCTCATGAAACACAGTATTGATAGCCCCTCCATAGGCTATGTTGTTTTGCCCATCAATAATTAAATATTGCTTGGGCGATGCTATTAACACTGCTAGGGTGACTATTAGTATAGTCACCAGGGCTATTAATATTTTTTTTACTTTTTTTGGCATTTTTTGCCTCCTTTTATTTTAAAGAACAGTTTGTTATTATACTATAATATATGCTATTTGTCAATAGCAATAGGTAATGTGCACACACATATGGCGGTTTTCCAAAAACTATGCCAATATCTACAGGTATGTGTACAAAATTGCCAGTCAATGCTTTAGAAGAACGCTTAAGATGGGTAAGACCCATCACTAATGGCGA